>Ga0256838_1000571_pt1 | contig 21444 bp, 20 predicted proteins | sample 4571419metaG_FD_185978 | JGI IMG/M metagenome (GOLD analysis project Ga0256838, IMG submission 185978) | Hydrothermal vent microbial communities from Guaymas Basin, Mexico - 4571-419 | ecosystem: Environmental > Aquatic > Marine > Hydrothermal vents | place: Mexico: Guaymas Basin | collected...
ATAGAAGATAGTACTTTTTATCATGCTATTAAAGGGTTTAACTTAACATTAGAGAGTGATGATAAAAGAGCTAATAAAAATATTGAAAGCTTTGAATTAGAAACACTATACCAAAACCACAAAGATATCGTTTTAGAACTCATCCAAAAAGAAGCCATCTACAACGAAAGTTATTTAGATGAACTTTTGACTCAATACGAAGGAACACTCTTTAAAAATAGAGAAGATTTACAAAGGCTTATTAGTGGAGGGTATGTAACTGATGAAGAGATAGGGAAACGTCCATTAAGTAAACTCATAAAAGACATCTCCCAAGAGTTAGAACTTATATAATCTAAGTTTTATAAAATAAACTAAAGGAGGCTGAAAAGATGTTAAGAAATATAAAACTACCTAGCTACAAAATGGACTCAACACATGAATAAATACACACCAACCATTTTGACAATAGCAGGCTCTGACCCTTATGGTGGAGCAGGGGTGCAAGTAGATGCAAAGACTATCCATGCTTTAGATGGGTATGCTTTTACAGTGACTACAGCACTCACTGCACAAAATTCCACAGGGGTAAAAGCATTAAGTGCTACCTCTAAAGCGATGTTTAAAATGCAACTAGAGAGTCTTTTAGATGACATTTATGTAGATGCAGTGAAGATAGGTATGTTAGCTAATACAGAGATAATAGAAGTGGTAGTAGAGGTGATACAGAAGTATAAACTTAAAAATATCGTCTTAGATACGGTGCTAGTTAGTTCAAGTGGTAAGATGCTTTTAGAGAAGTCTGCTATAGAGGTTATGGTTGAGAAGTTATTTCCTTTGGTTGACTTGATAACCCCAAATTTACTGGAGATAAACCAACTTTTAAACAGAAACTATAAAGGGTATGAAGAGGAGGCTAAAAGCATAGGTTTAGCATTTTTTGACTTAGGGGTAAAAGCGGTACTTGTAAAGGGTGGACACAGTTACGACACGAAAAATGCAACAGATTTTTTAGTAGAAAAACTTTCTTTAGTAGAAAAAGCTTCCCTAGTTACAAGCTACACTACACCAAGAGTAAAAACCACACATACCCATGGTACAGGGTGCGTACTCTCTTCTGCCATAGCTACCTCTTTAGCTCATGGCAAAACATTACAAACAAGTGTGAAGTGTGCAAAAGATTTTCTATATAAAAGTATGCAGAGTGCATCGTCTATAACCTTTAAATACGTGAATGAAAATGAGAAGAGAAAAGAGCCTTTGATTTAATAAGATAATTTTACTCCTATTTAAGCATTTTCATAGTTTACTTCATGTATAAATCATTATCATCCTCTCGGGGTGCTAAATCTTTACTGATTAAGCTGAGATAGCAATTTGCTTGACCCGTCGAACTTGAACTGGATAATTCCAGCGTAGGGAAGAGAATCGTACATAACTTAATTGATAAATTTTATCACACTTATATACCTCTTCCCTTTTTACTATATATTATATTTCAGGGAAATTACATGACATCTAAAAAATTAACACTATCACTTATGGCAGTATATGCTGTTTTAAATTTACCTGCTGTTGCAGATGAGATAACACTTGACCCCATCGTTGTAGGGGCTGACTTTAGAGAGAAAAAGCTTTCACAAACGAGTAATGCAGTTACAGTTATAGGCGAAGATGAGATTTACGATAAAGCGTCACAACCACTTATAGAGGTTTTAGGTGCAACTCCTAACGTAAACTTTTCAGCAGGAGCTTCTAAAGCAAAATATATCCAAATTAGAGGGATAGGTGAGAGAAGTCAGTTTGAAACGCCTGTTAACCCCTCTGTAGGTCTTATGATAGATGGTATAGATTTCTCAAGTTTAACACTTGGAGCTACACTTTTTGATGTACAGCAGATAGAGGTACTTAGAGGACCACAAGGTACAACCTTTGGTGCCAATGCAATGGCAGGGATGATTGCTGTACAGAGTAATGAACCGACGAAAGAGTTAGAAGGACACATAGAAACTACAGTGGGTAACTACAATACTAAAGCACTAGGTGTAGCGATAGGTGGAACACTTATAGAAGATACGCTTTTAGGTAGATTTTCAATTTATAAAAACAGTTCTGATGGCTTTATGGAAAACAGTTACTTAAACCGTGAAGATACAAATAACATAGATGAACTCACAGCAAAAGCACAACTTCGTTGGTTCGCTTCAGATAAGCATACGATAGACTTAAACCTTATACATGCAGATATAGATAACGGCTATGATGCATTTACCTTAGATAACAGTTTAAACTCTCACTCAGACCAAGTAGGAGAAGATACTCAGAAGACTAATGCTATGGCATTAAAATCTACCTATGCATTTGACACGATGACGCTTATCTCTAAGTTTAGTTACTCCAAATCAGATATGAGTTACAGCTATGATGAAGATTGGTCTTATGTAGGAGAGTTTGATGCTGCGTTATGGCCATACATGGGCTTTGATGAGTACAACAGAGAAGTGAAACAGACCGATATAGATATCCGTCTAATGTCCAACAAAAATGGACGTATCTTTGCAGGAACTACAGACTGGACAGTGGGAGCTTATGCGAAGAGTTTTGATGAGAAGTTAGAGAGAAACCATCCAACAGATTATGGTGCAGAGCTTAACTTTGATAGTCGTTACAAGTCTAAAAGTGTAGCACTTTATACACAACTTGATACACACCTCAATGACAAGCTTACACTCGTAAGTGGGCTTAGAGTTGAAAAGTGGGAAGTAGAGTATAGGGATTCACATAATGTAAATGTTGACAATGATGAAGTGATGGTAGGTGGTAAGTTAGGGTTTAACTATCAGTACAATGATACACTTCTTTACTACACAACACTATCTAAAGGGTACAAACCAGGTGGTGTCAATGCAGGTGCTACACTTAGCAATGAAGATAAAACATTTGAGACAGAGACACTGTGGAATCTTGAAGCAGGGGTAAACTCTTCACACTTTAACAACACTTTAAAAAGTAGGCTCAATCTCTTTTATGGAAAACGTAAAGATATGCAAGTTAAACTTTATGAAGAAGATACACATAGTTTTACAGATTATCTCTCAAATGCATCAGAGGGTAGTTACTATGGTGTGGAGTCTCAGTTAGACTATTATGCTAATGATAGCCTTCACCTCTACTCAAGCATAGGACTTTTAAAAGCAGAATTTGATGACTATACAAAGGCTTTAAATGGTAGAGCTCCTGCTCAGTCACCAGAATATCAATATAATATAGGGCTTAACTACCAATTTGCAGAAGCATGGACATTTAAGACAAACCTTGAAGGTAAAGGTAGCTACTACTTCTCAAACACACATGATCAAAAATCAGAAGCTTACAAACTTGTTAATGCAAGTTTAGAGTACAGTAATGGTACATTCTCGGCATCGTTATGGGCTAAAAATATTACCGATGAAGAGTATGGGGTAAGAGGATTCTTCTTCTCTAATGACCCATCTACAGGGTATTCACCTGCACTTTATACGCAGAATGGTACACCTCAAACTTTTGGTTTAACTATGTCATATGACTTTTAATCTATGTTATAATTTGAGATGATTAAAACAATACAACTTTTACTACTATTATTACTTCTTAGTACTACTGCAAATGCCAGTGGTACTAAACCTACACTTACCATCTATACCTATGACTCTTTTACTGCTTCATGGGGTGCAGCACCTAAAATAAAAGAGGCTTTTGAAAAGCTACATTACTGTAACGTAAAGTTTGTAGGAGTCTCAAGTGCCATAGGAGCATTAAGAAAGATACAACTTGAAGGTAAAAACACCAAAGCAGATATCTTATTAGGACTTGACACAAGCATCGCTCAAGTAGCCAATAAAACAGGACTCTTTGCAAAGCATGAACTAAATACCTCTAAATTGGTATTACCAGTAACATATAGTGATGAAAATTTCGTTCCTTATGATTACAGTTACTTTGCATTTGTATATGATGAAGAAAAATTGAAAAACCCACCTTTGTCGTTAGAAGCTTTAGCCTCCATGCCTAAAGATTTTAAAATCATCATGCAAGACCCACGCTCTTCTACTGTAGGGCTTGGGTTACTGTTGTGGGTGAAGTCTGTTTATGGTACAAAAGCAGGGGAGTACTGGAAAAAGCTCTCTCCACATATCTTGACCATAACAAAAGGTTGGTCAGAAGCGTATGGACTCTTTTTAAGAGGAGAGGCAGATATGGTTCTGTCTTATACCACATCGCCTGCTTATCACATGATAGAAGAGCATAAATACAACTTTAAAACAGCCAACTTTCCAAAGGGACACTATGGACAAGTTGAGGTAGCAGCTATTTTAAAATCTTCGAAAAACCAAGCGTTAGCAAAAAAGTTTCTTACTTTTATGCACTCTGAAACATTTGCAAATATTATTCCTACTACAAACTGGGCATACCCTATAGTCAAAACAAAAAAAGGCTTACCTACAGCATTTGAAAAACTAAATATACCAAGTAAGATGCTTCTTATAGATGGAAAAGAGGTAGAACGAAATAGAAAAAAGATTGTAAATGAGTGGTTAGAGGCTTTAGGACGGTAGGTTACGTTTTAGATAAACAGTAAAAACAAAATAAATTATAGAAGATAAAATAAATGTTTAAAAACTATCAACGCATCAAATTTTCCCTCCTTCCTGGAACGCTTATCTCTTTAACGCTTCTTACTTTTGCGTTTGTTCTTTTCTACACGTTATACACTTCTCAAGAGAACTTAGTCTTTACGCAGATAGAGCCTAGAGTATGGTTGTTGTTGAAGTTTACTGTGTATCAGGCTTTTTTATCTACTTTGTTTTCTCTTGTTGTTGGTATGCTCTTAGCTTGGTCTTTAGCGCATCAGGCTAAATTTAGAGGACGCTCATGGCTAGTAGCTCTCTTCTCCTCCTCTTTGGTTTTGCCTACGCTTATAGTGGTGTTTGGGCTTATTACAGTATTGGGTCGTAATGGTTGGGTTAACCAAGTCTCTCTTTACTTATTTGACTACTCTTTTGGAGCATACTTGTATGGGCTAGGGGGTATCTTAGTGGCACATGTTTACTTAAATGCCTCTTTTGCTTCTCGGTCACTTCTGCACAGTTTTGAGAGTATCCCTAAAGAGAAATATAAACTAGCTAAGAGTTTAAACTTTACAACATTTCAACGTTTTATGTATGTGGAGTGGCCAGTGCTTAAGCCTACACTTTTAAGTATCGCTTCAACTATCTTTCTCTTATGTTTTACCTCTTTTGCTATTGTTCTTGTTTTGGGTGGTTCTCCTGCATACAACACTTTAGAAGTTGCCATCTACGAAGCTGTAAAACTCGACTTTGACATCGCCATGGCTTTAAAGTTAGCACTTATACAGTTAGGACTTACCACACTACTTGTAGTTTTTTCTGCAAATTTTAGAACACATATAAGTAACTTAAAAACAGCAACACAAGCCATAGCATGGGAGGAGAAAAGAGAGGTTAAGTATCTTCAAAGAGGTATTATCTTTCTCTTTACACTTTTTTTTATTTTACCTTTGTTTGCTATAGTTGTAGATGGATTAGGTGCAGACTTTTCTAAAATACTCCAAGAGAAACTTTTTATAAAATCTTTTTTTACAAGCATGGGGTTAGCAACACTCTCTAGTATCATAACACTACTGTTTGCCATACTCTTAAGTGATGCAAAACGTAATCTTAGTTTGAGGTATCGTTTAGAAGATTTACCATTTTCTAAACTTTTTAACATCGTACTCTCGTTCTCTGGTAATCTGTATCTTGCTATCCCTTCTCTCATCATGGGGTTAGGTTTTTTTCTTTTATCACAGCGTTATGAAGCACCATTGGCTCTTTGGTCAACTGTGGCACTGCTTACTGCCAATGTTTTAATGTCTCTTCCTTTTGCTCAATCTGTTTTAGCTCCTGCTATGCAAAGAACAGCACAACGCTATGATAGATTGGTCTTTTCTCTAAACTTAACTAAAATACAAAGATGGGTCTATGTAGAGTACCCTTATTTAAAATCTTCACTTGGTTATGTGTTTGCTTTGGCTTTTTGTTTCTCTTTAGGAGATTTAGGCATGATAGCACTCTTTGGAAGTGACGAGTTCTCTACACTACCATGGTACCTATATCAACTTATGGGATCGTACCGAAGTAGTGACGCATCAGGTGTGGCACTTATTCTTTTAGTGATTACTTTGAGTGCATTTATTTTTTTACCTAAATTGTTTGGAGGTAACCATGTTAAAGATTAGCCATTTAGAGTTTACGCATAAAGATGCAAAGCATTCATACACTTACACGATGAACTTAGAGGAAAAAGAGATAGTCGGTATTTTAGGAGAGAGTGGAAGTGGTAAGTCAACATTTCTTGACTTAGTAGCAGGGTTTAGCACTTCTTCGTCTGGAAGCATAGAACTTGACACTCAGGTCTTAACACAGATGAGTGTAGAAAAAAGACCTATTACCATACTTTTTCAAAGCCACAATCTGTTTGAACATTTAACCGTACAAAAAAACGTACTTCTAGGGGTAAGTAAAGTACTAAAAGAGAACATAGAAGATGTAAACAAAGTACAAGGCATACTCAAAGAGGTAGGACTTGAAGAGTATGAACATACACAAGTCTCTAAGCTCTCAGGAGGGCAACAACAACGTGTGGCATTAGCACGAGTACTCATACGAAGAGAACCTATTTTACTACTAGATGAACCTTTTAGTGGACTTGATATAGCCACACGCTTAGAGATGCTAGATTTAGTTCAAACAATAACCATAGAGAATAAAATTCATACCATTATGGTTACTCACGACATTGAAGACTGTAAACGCATAGCCAACCACGTTTACAAGATGCAAAACAACACACTTGTAGAACAATGATAAACCTACTAAAAAGCCACTCTTTTTTTAAAGATACACGTATAGATGTATGTACGCTCCTAGAAAATCAAGGATACTGCAATGAAAACTATCTAGTAGTAGCTAATGGAGTAAAATATATCGTCCGTAAACTCTTACGAGACGACATAGATAGAGAATTTGAGTGGAGAGTACAACATTTAGCCTATGCACAAAAGCTTACATCAGAACCATTGCTTTTTGACAGAGAACACGGTTTTATGGTATTTGCATTTTTAGAGGGGAAGCATAAGCGTAAACTAGACAAAAATGAGTTAAAACACTTAGCTCAAACTTTACAAAAATTACATAGTACTACCATAGATGCAAAGCCCATAGAACTACAGATAGAGTGTAGTACCATAGAAAAATACCCAAAAGAATACACACTCTGCCACAACGACCTAAACCCACAAAACATCTTTTTCTCCAATGATATTAAGTTTATAGACTGGGAATATGCAGGAGTAAATGACAAGTATTTTGACTTAGCTTCTGTTTGTATAGAGTTTGGGTTGAACAAGAAGATGCAAGAGCTGTTTTTAGAGGCTTATTTTGAAGGTAAAAGTTTTAGTTTTGAGAAGTTAGAAGCTTATAAAATAGTTTATAAAAGACTGTGTGAAGAGTGGTTTCAAAATATGTTATAATATTTAAAGAAACTAAAAAGGATAATTATGTCAAAAGATATAAAGTCTATTTGGGCAGATGAAATTGAAAAATGTATCATAGCTTATGAAAAAGGTTTACTTAAAACAGTTAATATTAAAGAAGTATTTGCAAAATATAAAAAATAAATTCGTAGGTCGTGGTGTCCTCTCCCCGACTTATACAAACAATAAATATATTTAGATTTTCATCGTACAATTTTATTTTATGTAAATTATTGTAGTTCTATGGATACCCAAACCTACAAGAGCAAATTTATATGAGAATTTGAGGTGGTTTAGTAGTTTAGATTGGAGTATGCATTACCACGTGTAACGTGGTAACGAGTTAAAATAGTTTATAAAAGACTGTGTGAAGAGTGGTTTCAAAATAACCCGTAGGTCGGGGTGTCCTCTCCCCGACACCAATTTAAAAGGCAAATATATTTAGATTTTCATCATATGATTTTTATTTTGAGGGTTTGTATTTTTATTTTATGCAAATTATTGTCGGGGAGAGGACACCTCGACCTACAAGAAAACTTTATTCCACCATGGCTTTAATTTTAATAGCTTTTTCAAAATGGTCTAATTTGTGTTCTAAAATCCACCATTGTGCAACTTCCATCAATAATTCTGGGTCATCATTTTTGTTTGCAAAAAATGCATAAAATGATAATCCTACATTAGTACCTTTGGTTTCAATTTTTTTATTACATACATCAATAATTTTTGTTTTAAAAGATTCTCTCATGGTATCCTACTCCACCGTAACAGATTTAGCCAAGTTCCGAGGCATATCTACATCATTTCCAAGTCTAACAGAAATTTCTAGTGCTAGGAGTTGTGTGACTACCATCATTTCAAAAAACTCAAGCATAGGGTGAGAGTCGTATTTGGTTTGTATGAAGTCATCTGCTAAGTCAAATGGTAGTGGGGAGATGGCACAGATGGTGGTATCTCTTGCACTTAGCTCTTCTACATTTGACTTTATCTTCTCATAGTGCATAGTCTTTGGCATAAGAGCAATAGTAAATAGTTCTGCGTCAGCTAGGGCTATGGGACCATGTTTCATCTCACCTGCTGGGTAGCCTTCTGCATGCATGTAGCTTATCTCTTTGAGTTTTAATGCACCCTCTAAGGCAAGAGGGAAGAAAATGTCACGCCCGATGAAAAAGAAACCATGTCCATGTAGGTAGCGTTTAGAGAGACGATTTAGTTTAGCATGTAGCATATCTGTAACCATGAGGGCTTTAGGTGTATGTAGCATGGCATTTATCTCTCTATGTAGTACCTCTTTAGAGATAGTTTTTTTCTCTTGACCAATATAGAGTGCAAGTATCCAAAGAACCATGGTTTGTGTAGCAAAGGCTTTAGTACTTGCTACGCCTTTTTCTATGCCTGCTCTTGTGAGTATGGCTGCATCACTCTCTCTGACTATGGAGGAGTTATCTACATTACAGATGCTTAAACTTTTAAGTCCAGCACTTTTTGCCATTTTAAGAGCTTCGAGTGTATCTGCTGTTTCTCCACTCTGAGAAATAGTAATAAAGAGAGTATCTTTTGTAAGTAGAGGCTCTTTGTATCTAAACTCTGAAGCTATTTCGATGTCACATCTTACTTTTGATATACGCTCAAAAAGGTAAGCAGAGGTAAGGGCTGAGTGGTATGAAGTACCACATGCACAGATTTTGATAGCAGAAATACCATCAAAAAAGTTTGCATCTAACTCATCTAGGGCGATACTGCTATCAAGAACACGACCCATCATCGTCTCAGACATTACACGACTCTGTTCGTAAATCTCTTTTTCCATAAAGAAACGGTATCCATCTTTTTGGGCTAAAACTTTGTTAGCTGTAAGAGCTTGCTTGGTAAAGCTTCTCTCTCCTTTTGCATTAAAAAGCGTAACCTTTCCATCTTTAGCATATCCATACTCTCCATCTTCTAAGTAATACACTTCAGTAGCTTTTCCGATAATAGGTGTATCTGAAGAGGCAAAATAGACTTCATCTTTATCGAACCCTATAAGCATAGGAGAGCCATTTTTTGCAAAGAAAATAGTATCTATAGCTGCTTCAGTGATGAGTAGTGTTGCATAAGCACCTTCTAGTTTATCAATAGTTTTTTCAAATGAAGGAAAAGCATCGTCTGTTTTATTATAAAATTTTTCAAATAGATGTACAATAGTCTCTGTATCAGTTTGACTTAAAAAAGTAACACCATCAGACTGCAACTCCTCTTTAAGTATTTGGTAATTCTCTATAATACCATTATGTACGACATAAGAGTATGTACCTAAGTGTGGGTGAGCATTGAGCTCTGTAGGTTTACCATGGGTTGCCCATCGTGTATGACCAATAGAAATACCAAAACCTTCACTCTCATAAGCTTTAGTTTTCTCTCTAAGATTTTGAAGTTTTCCTATAGCTTTGAAGTTACTAAGTTTTTTACCCTCTATAATAGCGATACCAGCAGAGTCATAGCCTCTATATTCTAACTCTTGAAGTCCATCAAGTAGTATCTCTTTTTTCTCTTTTGGCCCTATATATCCAACAATTCCACACATTATTAATTCCCTATAAGTTTATCTATTATCTTATCTGTATTATGACAAAAGTTTCCATTCTTTTCAATGAGAAAAATATCTCTTACGCTATTTTTTAGTGTATGTATTTTAGCTGAGACAATATCTATCCCTAATTCATCGAACATATTGATAATATAAGCGAGCAATCCTTTTTGATTTTTTGTATGTAGGTGCATAATAGCGTAACTTTGAGAGTGCTCACAATCAATCTGAAGTTCCCCTTTCTCAATAGTAGGAAGATGTAGAGTATTTTTCTTACTTGTATCAAATGAGTGATGCAGTATCTCTTCAATGAGAGGTATTTCAGAATCATCTACTTTTAGAGAAAAATCTATCTTAAAATACTTTAAATTAGTAAAAAGTTTACAAATATCCATATTGACAACTTCAAGATTAGAGAGTTTACTTAAAAAATAACCCAAATTAAAAGAGTCTGCACGAATAAGCTCAACAGTCAAATAGTTTTTATTGCTAATCAAAAAGCTATACGTTTTAGTTTGAAAGCCTTTTTTAGCGATGGCTACAATTCTTTCTGGTTTATAACGTAAAAAGAGTAAGTTAGAAGGGATTTCTAAAATCTTTTTCTGTTCGATTCTACTTAATTTAAGAAAGGTAGCGTCTTTTTTTAATGTCTGCTCTTTTTTAATGCGTTTTGCAGCTTCATCTATCATAACAGTATGATTTAATGCTTCAACAGAATGTATATAAAGTGTCTTTATAAGTCGTGCATTAAAAGAGTTGTAAGTCTCTTTTCCTACACCACTCATATCGGCATACGTTAAGATATAAATCATATCTAAGAGTTTTTTACTTTTAAAATGAGAAGCAAATCCTAAGATGGCTTTTTCATTATAAAGGTCTTCTCTTTGTGCCACATTACTCATTAGTGTATGGTAAAGTATAAGTGTCTCACCCATTTTAACTAGTTCAGAGTTTACATGTAGTTTATCTGCAAAGATTTTAAAGAGGGAAGCTCCTACCCCATGATGGTCACGCTTACGTCCTTTTCCTGCATCATGTAAAAATGTTACAAGTTTGAGTAACGCTTTTTCATCAGTAGTCAAATCTTCAAATAATTTTTTTATAAAATCATCTGTTATATGTTCTAAATGATAGACCGATTTTAAAGAGTGTATATCTACTGCATACTCATGATAACCATCAAATTGTGGTAAATCTACTACTTTTCGTATGGGTGGTATAACATATTTGAGCAGTCTTGAAAACGACAAAGCACTTAAAATATAATAAGAGTAGGGCTGATAAAAGAATGTAGCTATGATTTGGTAGAGTGTCTCATCTGGGCGGTCAGGTTTATGAGCGATAATCAGTTGTTGTACAAATGTAGAGTGAGCATAAAATGGCTCTTTAGCATGAGATGATAACTCTTCAAGTAGGGTATTGAAATCTGTATTTTTAGTGTAAAGAAAATGCTTTTGTGGGTCTGGAGCCATGTATGCTTTGTTGAGCTTATTTATCCATATAATACTATAGAGTCTAATAATCTTAAGACTCTCTGTTACTTTTTTGGCAAACCTCATATGTCCTTGTTGTGTCTCTTTGTAGCCAAGAAGTTTTGCAATACTAGGAATAAGGTCAAGACGTAATTTGTCCTCTTTTTTAGATGTAGCAAGGTGCAGAGCAGAACGCACACGAAATAAAAATTCCAAGGCTATTCTAAAAATACGATACTCTTTTTCATCTACAATAGTAGAAGGAAGGTTTTTAATGTTATCTACATTGTAGATGGCTTTTCCTACCCAAAAGACTAAGTTTGCATCTCGAAAACCTCCTACCCCCTCTTTTAAATTTGGTTCCATAGTAAGAGGAAATTTACGATGTTTTATCTTTTGTTCATCAAGTTTAAGTCTTATAAACTCTTCTATATTGTCATGACGTATTTTGCTAATAGCATTTTGTGTATCTACCCAAATAAAGTGTGAACCTTCTATAAAGCGAGACTCTATGAGTGCAGTTTTTATGGTAATATCAGTTTTAGAAACGGCATATAACTCTTCAACAGTATGAACACGATGACCAAGTTTGAGTCCTGTGTCCCAAAGGATGTAGAGAATTTTCTCTATCATCTCTTTAATATTATAACCAGGAATCTCTTTATAGACTATCATTAGATCAATGTCTGAATGTACACAAAGTTGCTCTCTACCATAAGAGCCTAATGCTACAAGAGCAAGAGGAATGGAGTTTTTCATAGGAGCGTAGTCACGAAACATAGAACGAAGAGCTACTTTATAGATGATTTTTAATACCATATCAATTTTTTTAGTATGTTTTAAAAGAAAATCTTTACCACCAGTGGTAGCAAAAGTATCTTCAAGTGTATCAAAGTAGAGTTTTATATCTTTCTTAAGTACTTTGGCTATCTGAAAATCAGCAGCATTCTCGTAGAGCAGTTCTTCTATTTGGGCTTTTACTTTGTTCAATATACTCTCCATAATGTTATAGTGGTATAATACCAAAAATAACTAATGGTGGATATATATAGATGGATTTGATACAAAAGGTACGTAACAGAGAGAGACTTACACAAAAAGATGGTGAAGCACTTTACAATTTAGATCTTTATACTTTAGGTGAACTAGCAGATGAGATACGCCAAGAGAAATATGGTAAAAAATCTTACTTCAACATTAATCGTCATATTAATCCTACCAATGTATGTGCAGATATTTGTAAATTTTGTGCTTACTCTGCAAGTAGAAAAAACCCAAACCAATACACTATGAGTCATGAAGAGATTTTGGAGATTGTAAAAAACTCACAAGCTATCGGTGCAAAAGAGATGCACATCGTCTCTGCACACAACCCTCATGATGGTGTAGAGTGGTATATGGGAGCCTTTAGAAAAATAAAAGAAGCTTACCCTGAGCTTCATGTAAAAGCTATGACAGCAGCAGAGATAGACTTTTTAACTAGAGAATATGGCATCTCCTACGATGAGATACTAGACCTTATGATAGAGAGTGGAGTAGACTCTATGCCTGGTGGTGGAGCAGAGATTTTTGATGAAAAGGTACGTGAGTACTTATGTAAAGGTAAAGTTACTTCATCTCAATGGTTAGAAATCCACCAAAAGTGGCATGAAAGAGGCAAAGAGAGCAATGCAACGATGCTCTTTGGGCATGTAGAGACAAGATCGCATCGTATAGACCACATGATACGACTACGTGACTTACAAGATAAAACAGGAGGATTTAATGCCTTTATCCCTCTTGTGTATCAACGTGATAATAACTTTTTAAAAGTAAAAGATTTCCCATCAGGTCAAGAGATACTAAAAACTTACGCCATCTCACGTATCATGTTAGATAATATCCCTCACATTAAAGCATATTGGGTAACAGCATCCATCAATCTAGCACTCATAGCTCAAGAGTTTGGAGCAGATGACCTTGACGGAACCATAGAAAAAGAGTCCATTCAAGCAGCAGCAGGAGCAGCAAGCTCACAAGGCATGAACCTAAACGACTTCATCGCACTCATTAAAAACTCAGGATTTACTCCTGTTGAGAGAGATAGTTTGTATAATGAGTTGGTGGTTTATGAGTAGGGTAACACTTTCATAAAACCACACTTCTGCCAAAAGATTCAATAAACTTTTCTGCTATAATAAACTAAAAAGGAGTTTCCTTATGACTATACAGATAAAAGACCCTTTTATAACGACATTATTTAAAACAAGCTTCTATAATGACACAAGCAAATTTGTAGAAGCTATAAAAGAGCTTTTTCAAACAAAGTCGAAATTAGAAGCACAAGAGTACAATCTATTAAAAGCTTATGACAGAGATGAGCTTTCACTTGGTCAAGTAGCTACTATTTTAAACCTCTCAAAAGAGGAGACAATGAAACTTTTACAAAAATATGATATTCCTTTTATCAGAGTAGATAGTGAATATTTAGAGCAAGAGTTTGGAGCATTTAAGTAGTTTATGAATGATATTGTAATTAGTGATACTACGGCTCTGATTATTCTTGCCAAATCAGATGCTTTCTCTCTACTCTCAAACCTTTTTCAAAAAATTTATATTCTCCAAGCTGTTTATGATGAGCTGATGTTCAAAGATGATATTGTCAATTATCGGATTAATGCGTTTGATAGAATTGAGGTAAAACCTGTAATCGACATGGCTATTTTAGAGCGAATTAAAATGCTAAAAATTGACAAAGGTGAAGTAGAAGCAATTAGTTTGGCTCTTGAACTAAATTTAATGTTAATTATAGATGAGCGAAAAGGAAGAAAAATAGCTCTTAATCAAGGTCTTAAAATTGTTGGGGTTTTGGGAATCTTAATAGAGAACTATAGACAAAAATTTCTAACACTTGATGAGGTGAAGCTCAATTTCCTTCTTTTTAAACAGCAAGGTTTAGGAGTCAGTGAGCAGTTAGAGAAAATCTTTTTTGAGAGGTTGGCGTAGGGAGCGTTTGCTAACGCATCACGAGATAAAATCTGCATAAAATTATGTTTTTGCCGAAAGGCTTAACCTATTTATAAAATTAAATAGTATAAAAGGATTTCTATGACAATCTCAAATGATAAATTATCTCTTACTTCATTTACATCAATTTCTAAGCAATTAACAGAAATTAAATTCTTAAAGAATGAAATTGACCAAACTATGAAGAATAAAAAAAATAAGTTATTAGAATTAGTGGAAGCAAATTTAAATAATGACTTTTTAAGTTCTGTAAATTTTACATGTTATAATCCATATACTAATCAACTCACTATTTTGGGTCATAAAGAAGAAACAATAGCAACAAGAATGGCTACATTAAATAATTATTACAATAAACAATGTTTATAGTTATTAGTAGAGTCATATGAGTTATTTGATAAATATTTAAAGAATCTTTATGATGAATTAATTATGGTTGATGATTCCTTTAAAATTCAGAACAAAAATTCAAAAGAAATTTTGAAAAAACTTAGAACAAAAATTCCTAATTTTAAAAAACTTGAGATTAATAATAATCTAGGTATTGATTTTCAATTAATGATTGTATTTTATTCAAAAATTAGACACTTATCTGTACATGAGGGAGGAATTGTTCCTAATAAAGAATTGTTTATTAAAAAAGTTTTGGATGAAGCAAATATTTCTAGTAAAAAAGAGTATAGTCAATATATTGCTCAAAAAGTAGATGATTTTTTTGAAAAGGATATGCTTATTTTAAAAACAATACATTTTAAAGAAAAAAATGAATTAGGAGTAAATATAGAAATGAATACAGATAGATTTAATGATTTACTTGGAAAATTAGGAAGTTATATCTATATGATTCAGATTGAAGTATTAAAATATACTTTAGAGTAAATAACAACTATACAAACTATTACAATTTCTACAAGACGAGGTTTACTATAAAATCTATATTTTGCCTAAGACCACACTAGAAGTTAACAATAATGAAGAGAACAAAAGAGCTTTTATAGAGCTACTTTCTTATATTAATGATGATAGTGAATTTAGATTTGAGATAGAGGGTTGTAGAGTTTTAAAATTTTAATCAAATTATTCATTAAAGATATTATGCTAAAATAACAACTAAAAAAGAATCTATAAAATGACCAAAATCTACTACCCTTACCAAGAGTTCAAGCAAGACTTGAAAACTTTAACCCAAAAAATAGACCAAACTTTTGATACCCTTGTTCCCATCTCTAGGGGAGGGCTTTCTATGGGGCAGATGTTGGGTGAGTATTATAATATTCGTGAAGTATATGCTATCAATACTATTGGGTATAACGATACTCAAAAGTTAGATAAAGTGAAAGTATTTCATCTTCCAGACTTGTCTAAAGCTCAAAAAGTTTTGATACTTGATGATATTGTAGATAGTGGAGAGACTTTAGTGGAGGTTTTAAAAGTTTTAAAACATAACTACGCTCATGTTGAGTTTTTTACAGCTTCTATTTTTTACAAACAGACGGCTATAGTAGAGCCTACTTGGTGGGTAAAAGAGCCAAAAGGGTGGATAGAGTTTTTTTGGTCAGATGATTTGAAGGATTAATCTATCATTTTAAAACTTCTTTAAAAGTACTCATTTGATATACTTCTCATACTTAATACTAGGAAAGAACAATATGATTTTAATGATAGACAATTATGATAGCTTCACTTATAATGTGGTGCAATACTGTTTAGAACTTGGAGCTGATTTAAAAGTTATTCGTAATGACGAATTAACAGTTGATGAAATTAAAGCATTAAATCCTGAAAAGATTATTCTTTCACCTGGACCTGCTACACCAGATGAAGCAGGGGTAACATTAGAAGTTATTAAAGCTTTTGCAGATACTACACCTATATTTGGTATCTGTTTAGGACATCAAAGCATAGCACAAGCTTTTGGCGGTGATATAATAAGAGCTAAAAATATGATGCATGGTAAAACATCACAAGTTGTTATAGATAAAGAGACTCCTATCTTTAAAGACTTACCTAATGAGTTTAGAGCTACACGTTATCATTCCCTTACTGTAAAAAAAGAGACACTTCCTGAAGCTATCATAGCAACTTCACATAGTAAAGATGATAACGAGATTATGTCTATTCAGATTAAAGATAGACCTATCTACGGTGTGCAGTTTCATCCAGAATCTATCATGAGTGAACATGGACATGAAATGCTAGACAACTTTTTAAAGCTTTAATTCCTAATAATGAAAAAGGAATACTTTCTTTTAGGGTTGCTCCTTTATGCTATATCTGTTCTTTATTTGGCTATGACTACGCCTATTAGTCCTCATGAAGCCAAGATACTTTATACTTCCCAAGATTTAATAGGTACATTGATGAGATGGGGAGAAAGTCTTGTATCAGGTGTTATAGGGCTAAGACTTTTCTTTCTAATTTCAGGTTTTATAACAGCATGGCTCTTTTATGAGCTAAGTTATCGGTACTTTTCAGAGGAGAGAGATGCTTTTCTATCTACTTTTATTTTTATGTTTTTACCAGGAATATTAACTGCAACAACTTTGGTAAATGTAGCGATTATTGTACTTCCCTTAGTGTTACTTTTTGTGCTACTTTATGAAAAAGGGTATTTTAAAATCCTACCTTTTATTATGTTGATTCTCTTTTTTATTCATGAAGCTTCTATTATATTTTTTGTTGCTGTACTACTTTATGCAGTATCAAATAAAGATAAAAAACTTATAATTATGGCTTCTACTTTTCTTTTAGCTTTTATCTATTTAGCCAAAGGTATAGAAATTGGAGGAAGACCCTCTGGGCATTTTGCAGAAGTATTTGGTCTCTATGCTACAGTTTTTTCTCCTTTACTTTTTTTATATTTTTTTTATACAATGTATCGTATTTTGCTAAGAGAGGAAAAAACACTTCTTTGGTATATCTCTTTTACAGCTCTAGCTTTTTCTTTACTTCTTTCTATCCGTCAACGTGTCTATATCACAGATTTTGCTCCTTACGTACTTATTTCAATAATACTAATGTTAGATATTTTTAACCATAGTATACGTGTAAGATTACCAGAATTTAAGAAGTATTATAGATGGGGATTTAATACCGTTATTACATTTCTATTTTTAAGTGTATCCGTGATAGTTTTTCATAAAACACTATTTTATATATCAAATAATCCCAATAAACATTTTGCACATCGTATTTACAATCCCTATCTTTTAGCCAAAAGCTTAAAAGAACAAGGTTTTACTTGTAATGAGCATATAAAAGGAAAAGAAAGTTATCAATTACAATATTATGGTCTTCCCCCTTGCCTTAAGAAAAAATAAGCTTACTTACTTGTTTCTAAAATACACAGTCGTTACTTTCTCCTTATAGTTTATATTGGCTATACAGAAGATAAATCTATCTAGTGCTAAAATATTAAGAACTTAATAAAAGGAGAACTCGATGGCTCAAAAAGCGATTAGAGAATACGATGCTAAGTCAATCTTAGCAAAACATTGGGATAAATACTTTCCAGATTTTACATATGCATATGAAACAACTATGGTTCAAAATGGTGCTGAACTATTAGAAGAAGCAAAAACAAAAACATGGTTAAATGAAAAAACATTGGTTGCAAAACCAGATATGTTATTTGGTAAAAGAGGAATGAATGATTTAGTACTTTTTAGAGATGCTAAACCAGGTGATGTTTCTTTAGCTAAAGCTTCAAGTTGGATAGATGAAAAATCAACAGGTAATCAATCAGTTTACTTTTCATTTGATGGGGAGACTCCTACTGGTGAACCATCTGTAGATAAACTAACTAACTTTATTGTTGAACCATTTACTCCTCATGAACAATCAGAAGAGTATTATGTTTCTGCAACATGTGTAGGTGACAATGATGTTATCTATATGTCTGCAGAAGGTGGTATCGCTATTGAAGAGAACTGGGATGAAAAAGTTATTGAAGTAGCATTTCCTATCACTGCAACAGAAGATGAAATTGCAACTGCAATTCGTGCAAATGTACCTAAAGATGTTGCAGAAGAAAATAAAGCAAACTTTGCTGAATTTTGTATCGGTTTCTTTAAGGCATACCGTGAGTTAAACTTTGCATACCTTGAAATCAATCCTTTTGTAATGCAAGGAAATAAAATTGAGCTTTTAGATATGGTTGCAAAACTTGATGATACTGCTGGATTTATGATGGTAGACGAGTGGGGTGATGTTGAGTATCCTACAGCATTTGGTATGGAAGCTAAATCTCCAGAAGTTGAAGCTATCGAAGAAGCTGATGCTAAAACTGGTGCATCTTTAAAACTTACTTTACTTAAACCAGAAGCTAGAATCTGGACAATGGTTGCTGGTGGTGGTGCTTCAGTTGTTTATGCAGATACTATTGCAGACATGGCTGGAATCGACGACCTTGCTAATTACGGTGAGTACTCAGGTGGTCCAACTACAGGTGAGACAAAATTCTATGCAGAGACTCTTCTTGATTTAATGACAAGAGAAAAAGATCCTCAAGGTCGTGGAAAAGTTATGATTATCGGTGGAGCTATCGCTAACTTTACTGATGTTGCTAAAACATTTACAGGTATTATTCAAGCTTTTGAAAAATATGCAGACAAAATGAAAGCAGTTGATCTTAAAATTTATGTTAGACGTGGTGGACCAAACTATGAAAAAGGTTTAAAAGACATCAAAGAAGCTGCAGATAAATTAGGTTTATACATTGAAGTATATGGACCTGAAACTCATGTAACAGACATTGTAAGAATGGCACTAGAGGGAGATAAATAATGAACCAACTATATACAAAAAGCACACAAGCAATTTTTTGGAATAATAATAAAACAGCTATTCAAAGAATGCTAGATTATGATTACACAATCAAAAGAGAAACACCATCAGTGGCTGCAATAGTAGCTCCTACATCAAATAATAAATTTGATAAATTTTTCTTTGGACCAGACGAAGTGATGATTCCACTCTTTAAAACAACTGCTGAAGCGAAAGCTGCACAGCCACAAGCTGATGTTTTATTGAACTTTGCATCTTTTAGAACAGCATATGATGTTACTATGGAAGCGCTTGAAATTGGTGGTTTTTCATCTATGATGATTACAGCTGAGGGTATCCCTGAACGTTTAGCACGTGGTATGAACCAAACTGCTCGTGAGAAAAATGTAACTATTATAGGACCAGCAACAGTTGGTGCTATTACTCCAGGTGCATTTAAAGTAGCAAACATTGGTGGTACGATTACTAATATTGTTAACTCTAAACTTCACCGTGCAGGTTCTTGTGGACTTGTAACACGTTCAGGTGGATTATTTAATGAACTTTCCAATATTATTGCTATTAATGCTGATGGTATTGCTGAGGGTGTAGCTATTGGTGGAGACAGATTCGTAGGGTCTGTATTTATTGACAACCTTCTTAGAATGGAGAAAAACCCAGAAGTTAAATATATGATTCTTCTAGGTGAAGTTGGTGGTACTGAAGAGTATAAAGTAATTGAAGCTGTTAAATCTGGTGCTATTACAAAACCAATTATTGCGTGGTGTATTGGTACAATTGCTAAGTATTATGACTCTGGCGTTCAGTTTGGTCATGCAGGTGCTTCTGCAAATGGCGAAATGGAAACTGCTGAGTATAAAAATAATGCAATGAGAGAAGCTGGTATTCATGTTCCAGGTTCATTTAATGATTTACCTGAAATTATTGCTGCAGTTTATCATGAGCTTCATGCAGAAGGTGTTATTAAAGATATCCCAGAACCAGCAATGAATGTATGTCCTACTGTTAGAAGAAGTAAAGAGTTTATTTGTACTATTTCTGATGATCGTGGTGAAGAGTGTACTTATGCAGGTTTCCCAATCTCTAGTGTTGCAACTCCAGATACTGGTAAAGGTATTGGTGATGTTATTTCACTTTTATGGTTTAAAAAACAGTATCCAAAATGGGCTACAGAGTTCATTGAAACAGTTATTAAAACTGTAGCAGACCATGGTCCAGCAGTTTCTGGTGCTCATAATGCTAAGGTAACAGCAAGAGCAGGTAAATCTGTAGTTGAATCACTTGTAACTGGTCTTCTTACTATTGGACCAAGATTTGGTGGAGCAATTGATGGTGCTGCAGAGCATTTCAAATATGCAGATGACAATGGTCTTTCTCCAAAAGAGTTCTTAGGACACATGAAGAAACAAGGTATTCCAATCCCAGGTATTGGTCATCGTATCAAATCATTAAAAAATCCAGATTTAAGAGTTACAGGGCTTATGAACTTTGCTGCTGAACATTTCCCAGCAACACCACTTCTTGATTATGCTAAAACTGTTGAAGCTTTAACTACATCTAAAAAAGAGAATTTAATTCTTAACGTTGATGGTACTATTGGTATTCTTATGGTAGATATGTGGAGAGCGCTAGGTTATGAGGAAGAAGAGATTAATGAATTTATCGCTTCTGGTACGCTTAATGCATTCTTTATCGTTGGTAGAAGTATTGGGTTTATCGGTCATGTACTTGATGAAAAACGTCTTGCTATGCCTATGTATAGACATCCAATGGATGATATACTATACGATGTACAAATGGCTGAAGAGATTTAATCTCCATCTCTTTATACTACATAGCTATCATATAAATGGTAGCTATGTAGCCTTTCTAATTAAAAAACTCTTCTATAACAATCCTATAATTTCCCCTGACTACGACATGTAAATGATAAAATAAAAAGAAATCACAATAAATTACAAAAACCACTTGACAATAGGAGAGTAAGGTGCTATAATACGCGTCCAACAACACATGGACGTTTAGTGAGTAGCTAAAAAGAGTGTTATTGAGTGATCTTTGAC
>Ga0256838_1000572_pt1 | contig 21443 bp, 15 predicted proteins | sample 4571419metaG_FD_185978 | JGI IMG/M metagenome (GOLD analysis project Ga0256838, IMG submission 185978) | Hydrothermal vent microbial communities from Guaymas Basin, Mexico - 4571-419 | ecosystem: Environmental > Aquatic > Marine > Hydrothermal vents | place: Mexico: Guaymas Basin | collected...
ACTCTCAGGAGGTCTTCAAGGTCCCAACCAGCACAGTAGGCAGAGAGCATGCCAAGGTCGTGTATGTGAAACCAGCCCTTTTTATGCGCTTCTCCAATGTAGGGAGGATATATTACCTCAAGCCAGTAGCGGGCAACCAGCGATGAGGCAAGGTGATGATTAAGTCCCTGTAGAGAATAGGTAGTATTGGCATTTTCCCTCACTCGCCAATCTTTCTGGTACACATAGTCCTCTATAAGATTTCTAAAATTTACTACATAGTCTTTCATATCTATCCCCCCTTGCCTTTGTTCACATCACAAGTATACAGTCAAATAATTTCAAAAATTCACAAAATATATATAGTAAACCAGTAATACAGCTAATTCACACAAATTGCGGTCTTCTTTCCACTTTTTTGATTTATTTGCACCATATTTTTACCCCAATGAAGCAATACCAAGAATTTTCGTCAAAATCCACATGTATATAGAACAAATCCCCCGCATTTACCACACACCACATATCCAATAATTACAAATACAAAGCTTTTATGAATTTTACCCCGATATAGCTGTAATAACACCATTTTCAATATTTATTTGCGGTCAATATATTGTGTATAGTTCAAATAAGTTTTCCTATAATAAAAACTTCGGGCATACGAGTAGGGATATGAGGAAATTTCTTTTAAATCAATATCAAGAATACAAGTATCAAAAATTATATTCAGAATATAAACTACATTAAGGAGGGAGGGGATTTTATGGAGGCCAAAAAGTTTTACAGCATAAAGCTATGGATATCTATAGCCTCTTTTTTGTTTACACTGGGTATGGGACTATATATGAACATATTGCCTCTATACATAAAAAGTATTGGAGCCGATGCCACTGTTGTGGGAACAGTATTCAGCCTCAATAGCATTACTAGGGCATTTGTTACCCTACTTGCCGGCTATCTTACCCATAAAATGCCAAGAAAGAAACTATTTCTCATTGGCTGGCTATTTGCCATTGCCGCTGGTTTGGCCTATGCCTTTATTCCCACAACAATTGGCGTAGCGACAGCGGCCATATTAATGGGGCTTTCCAATCTCTCGCCTACTGCCCGCTCCTCAATGCTTCTATCATTGGCCCCTAATCTTAGAGAATTTAACAAGGCTATGTATACCATCAGTGCCTCATTCAGTATAGGTTTTATTTTAGGACCACCTATTGGAGGATATATGGTGGAATATCTTGGCTGGAAATCGGTATTTTTGACATTCTCAGGGCTTATACTCCTTGGTGCCATCATGCTTCAAATAACACTGCCAGAGGTAGACCCTCTACCCGACGATGTCAAAGACAACCCATTTGTGTCTATGTGGAAAGTATTTATAAAGTATCGCTATCTTCTTACCATCATCTTTTTAGCCGGTTTGTTTTCTTCACTTCTAAGGGCCAATGCGCCACTGTGGTTTAAGGATGGTATAGGCATGCAGGAGCGCACCATAGGTACACTAAGTAGTCTTACCCCAGTAGCCTCGTTGCTTCTGTCTATGGCGGTTACACGGCTTCACGCACCACCACCTTATGTATTCAAGACTGCCATTGCAGGATTTTCCATCTCAAGCATCATACTCTTCATAACATCACCCATATCTGCCGCTCTATATTACATACTCAGAGGTGGAGGTTTCATACTATTAACAATCAGCCAAACAGTAATGAGCGCCCGCATAAAACCAGAGGATATGGGCAAGGCATTGGGAAGTACAGGGGCACTACTGGCCATTGGTAGCAGTATAGGACTAACATTAGGAGGATTATTATACGACTATAGCCCATATACTCTTTTCGTTATTTCCGCTATACTCAATGGGCTACTACTACTTGCACCGCTACCTGCAGCAGAAGAATATAGGTAGAAAGGCTGAATGAAGTTATAAAATATTAGTATGATGAGACCAAAGAGCAGAACAATATATATCGCTATAGGGATCTTGCTATTGGGAATAATCTCCACTATCTTTTCATATCCTATATATTCCTTAGATACACAGCCATCAAAGTCCAATGACATCACCATAACATTCTGGCAAAGCCTTGCTTACCCTTATATTTCAAACCCTATTAACGATATTATCAAGGAATTTGAAAGAGAACATCCCGATATCCATATCAACCTTGTCAATACGGGAGGCTATGATCCAACATACATTAAAGTTATGCACCTTGATAAAATACCCAAAGATAAATGGCCCGATATTGTACTCATATACGACATAGGTCTTGGTGGCATGATAATGAACTCTAACATCATTCCCGTATCTAAATTTATGAAAATAAACAAGAGAAGCTTTGTTCCTTCTGCTATTAACTACTATACTGTATGGGGTATAACATACGGACTACCATTCAACACATCTATTCCCATACTGTATGTTAACGATACCCTGGCTACCCAATATGGCATCCACTTTATACCACAATCGTTAAGCGACTTTAATAAGTTATGCGTCAACCATAACGATAGTAGCCCTGCACTCTTAACATTTCCTCTCCACTCATGGATTATAGAACAATTACTTGCGGTTGAAGGCATTCCTCTACTTAACCACAACAACGGACGAACAAAACCGGGCACCAAGCTCAGCAATGAAGCCATTAGGGGGTTAACAGAAATCTTTTCGTACCTACATTCGCTAAAGTCTAAACATTGTCTTTTACTTACAACCCCTAAATCATGGGAAGAGGCCAATCAAAATTTCTTTGATGGAAAGGCCATCATGCTCATTACCTCGTCTTCGGACAAGAAGTATATAGAAAAGCAAATGTCCAAGAGGGGATATAAAATATCTGTTCACCCCATGATAGGTATTAACACCAACAGCAACACTTCAGTTATTGGTGGAGCGGCATTATATATAGTAAAGAAAAAATACTCAGATAGAAAAACCGAGGCCATTAAAGCATTCTTAGATTATCTCACTTCATATAAATCCCAAAAAGCCATAGCCACCTATACAGGTTATCTACCAGCCAATCAAGATGCATGGAAAGATGTATATAAACATACCGACAAAGATACAAAGAAAATACTGGAAATATTTGCCAACAGTGGGAAAACGCTTGCCAGTAAAGGTGCCATTTCACCAGCCTTCTATAAAATAAGATTTACCATAGAAAACGCTTTAAACGATTTAGACAAGAAACCTGTATCCGAAATCATAAATAACATCAACAAAAAAGTTGCCTACTATATAGCTAATATAGAATCTATATTCTACAAACCACATATCATGCTCATAGCATCCATATCGCTACTATTACTTTTACTGGCATACAGCAGTTACCTCATACTCATAGCAGCATACAATGATTATCGCACAATTAATGTATGGTCTTCGCTCCCAGTAGCTGTATCTATAATACTTATCACAACAAGAAATCCTTTTCTATATGCCATCGGTCTCATTTCACTATCAGTTGTGATAGGCTACGCAATTTACCTTTTATTAAAACTTCACAGAATGCTAAAATGGAGCATTATCCCTTTTACTATAGAGGCCATCATAGTGGGATACTACCTACATCTATCTAATGTATTTATGGGACTATACATTCCTTCGCGCATATACATATACATGTTTACCCTGCTTGCCATACCACTCATGCTATCGCTGGCCATTAGTAAACATAATCTTGTCTTTCTATTGGCTACTATTACAATGTCACTTATGCCACTATCGTTTTACATCATATACACAACAAAAATCACCTTAGCCTATATCATCGTAGCCCTCTCTTCTGTACTCATCGTATCAGGATTGATCTTGATAGAAAGGAAGCGCAAGAATGATAATTCTCTCTTCACACTAACATCACTGCGTATAGGCATTGGTACATTCTTGCTTATCATTATCGTAGTATCGGTTATTCCAAGCTTTTTATATTGGAAGAATATATATGATATAGCAACTACTATAAACGATAGTACACTTTACACAGTTTTACAGGAAAACAATATAGACAAAGAACTAGGATCCATTGTATCCATGTTATTACCAAACGACAATCTGCAAAAAATCACATACAATCCCTCCAGTAGTGTCTTGACACTTTACGGAGAACATACAACGGCAACAATATCTGCTCAAACATTGACGCCGTTTTTCCAGAATACCTTACAGTTTTACGACCTTTCTCTTTATGATGTCAAGGGAAATATCATTATAGGACACTCCATTCCTGAAGATAATGTCAGTATGCTGGTAACTCCTCTAAGCAGTGCTCTTTCACAGTTAACAGTGGTAGGTGTTGTTTATGATAAAAATATCTCATCATTTATCACATCAAGATTTTTGCGTACCACGCTATTCGGATACTATCCGCTACTATTTATATTCATCGTCGTTTTACTGATATTCTATCTGTCATCAAGAAGAATAAATACACTACTGTGGGAAGAAATAGAGGCCAAGACATCGGAAATATTGGCTATGGAAGATAGCTTAAAAGATGCCTATGCATACTTGCAAAAAGAACATGAGCTACTTATGTTACTAATAAAGAGTATCGTTGGGGGACATAATTTTCACAATCCCGTGAACTTTCTCATGAATATTGGAGAAGTGCTTAGGGAAAGCTCAGAAGAAGTACAAGGTTTCTTTATATACGACAGATCAGGGGCCCTCATTCAAAGTGAAGTTGCCGTCAATGTCAAGGATATTTTGAAAAAGGCTCCGGAAGACAAACGATCTTCTTTAGTAGAAACCCATGAAGGAACCTTTATTATTACAAGACTATCTACCGGTCATGTATTCGGAATATCTTTGAACAAAAAGACAGAATATGCCGAAACGGTACTTGATGTTATGGAGGCCTTTTCTTCGCTACTGGAAACATTCATGCACCTTGAGCTACTAAGGGAAAAAACAGAGCAAATGCATACTCACATTCTTATGGCACTTGTCGGTGCCCTTGACCTGAAAGATCCATATACCAAGGGCCACTCACTCCATGTAGCACAGGCAGCCCAAATGCTCGGAAAGAAACTTGATCTTGATGAAGAAACATTGTCAAAACTATATATAGCATCAATATTACATGATATAGGCAAGATATCTATACCCGATCATATATTGACCAAACCGGGCCGTTTAACGAAAGAGGAATATGAAATTATAAAGAGCCATCCCGTAATGGGATACAAACTGTTGAAACCCATTGAAGGCATGGAGGAAATAGCAGAAATTATACTACACCACCATGAGCGATGCGATGGCAAGGGATATCCTGATGGGCTAACATGCGACGAGATACCCACGCTATCAAAGATTATTGCCGTTGTAGATGCCTTTGATGCCATGGTAAATCGCAGGGTATACAGAAAGGCCCTCAGTCTTGAAGAGGCCAAAGAGGAAATCAGAAGAAATCTTGGCACCCAGTTTGACAAATACATAGGTAGCATGTTCTTAGATATAGCCGACGAGGTATATAAAGTTATTACAGAAGAGCAAGAGGAATATGAAGAGTAAAAAAGGACCGGCATAGCCGGTCCAATAACACTTTATGGATTTTTACAAGCCCCCCATAGTCCCTTATGGGCCTTCTTAGCTTCATACTGTAGCCTGCTAAAGAGCCATGCATACTGAACATTGGGCATAAGAGACAATACCTTTGCATAACCTTCTCTTGCCAAAACGGCATTCCACATGTACCCGCTATCGGGGGCATACAGCTCAGGATATGTCAACCACACATAGGCAAGATAACGGTGATATTTATCATATACTTCGTTATCAAACTGCAGATATATCCATCTACCATTGAGATGGCTATCGGTAAAGTCACGGGCCTCATTGCCATAGCACTGGGCTGGATTGCCATTGTGGGCTATCTCCGGCGTATTAACACCTATCACCCTAACCTTTGCCTCCTTACCAAGCACATTCACCTTTATCGTATCGCCATCAAGACCACAGGACGCTATACATACAACTTTGGTCTTATAAATACCATGAGGAGCTACGCTGTACTCATCTTGAGGAGTATAGGCTATAACATAATGAACATCGGCACCATTTTGAGTTGTTATTCTTACCCTGTAAGAATCGGTACTTCCGTATGTTGTTAGCAAAACGTATCCATTTATCCCTGTTTTACTTTTTACAACATCTCCATTACTACGAAGCAATGATACAGAAACATTTCCACCACTATATGCTACATAGACATATATAACACCATCAAACGCATTTACAGTCATTTCTTTAGTATCTCCCCCATTGAGAGATATTTGCCCTTTTTCAACTTTCTTATCAAAATAACCTGTAATTGTAAAAGTATACTTTCCAGAGGATTTTACCTCATATACATCCATTGGAAGGAATATTTGACCTTCATATAGTTTTACAATACTCCCTGTTGTCTGTCCAACAAGGGAAACACTACCAGACACGGTAAATGTATAATTGCTTCCCAGTGTTTCTATCATTTCACCCGAAGATTGATCACTATAGGTTAATGTATACACGCCTGGAAGCTCTCTCGTATCGGCATATCCGTAGGAAACAAACATAGATGTCAATAGCACGGAAAAAACGATAATGAAACTAAAAACTTTCTTCATACAACTTCACCTCCTCACAATATTAGCCCATTATTATATACCAAATATATACTCTATCAATTAAAAAGGGCCGACATGAGTCGGCCCCAAAACATGGAGTATGTAGAGTATGGGATGCAAAGAACAACTATTTAGGCACTATAACAAACATAACATGGGAAGGAACATCACTCATCTCACCCATAAAAGACCTATACTTTTCTGCCACCTCTTTGTATTTATCTAACTCTTCCTGACCTTTCTTCATCTCATCCACTTGTTCTTGCAATGCAGAGGCCATGGTTTTTAAATATTCGGCAGTTTCTCCAATAGAAGGAACTTCATGTCCCTGCATCTTTCCGCCATAAGCAAGAACTTTTAGCACATCTTTCATCTGTTTCATACCATTTTGAAGTTGAATTGTTCCTTCATATGCCCCATCAAGTCCAGCCTGTATCTGTGCAAGACCCTCTCTTAATTTCTTAATATTCTCTACCATCTGTTGAGCATCTCCGGCTTTCTGCTCAAGTGTCTGCCTCATCATGTGAACGCCATCGGCCATCTGATTGAGACCATTGGCCAAAGTTTTCAATGAAGGCAATGACACACCAGGCTGAATCTCTCCCCCATCGCGGAGTGCAACAATAATCTTATATTCTTGATTAACACCCTGTTTCAGCTGATTCACACCTCCATATAGTGCCGATACACCTTGAGACAATGAAGCTGTTCCCATATATGCCTGATTCAGACCGGCAGACAACTGTCCGATACCAGCATCAAGTTTATCCATAGCAGAAACAATCTGTTGCATACCACCAACCATAGAGGTGAACGATGTCTGCCATGTCTTCATCCCCTGCACCAGTTGGAGATGCCCTTTGAGTGTATCAGAAGCTGCTTTCTGATATGCCATAAGCACCTGGGCCATCTGTGGATCTGCTGCTGACACTTTCTGGGCAAGCTGAGAAAGAGAGGGAATTCCTTGTGTTCCGGTAGCAAGGAAGTGTAGTCCTTCTGTTTCCTTTTCAAGCCCTCCTACTATAGGTACAAGACCCGCCGATAATTTTTCAACACCACCAGATAACTGATGCAAACTACCTTTAAGTTGATGAGAACCATCTACTAACTGTTGCGATGCCTCGTAAAGTTTCCCTAATCCTTCCTTAGATTTATCAACGCCAGTCTGCAGCTGAATAACACCCTCTTCTAATTGGGATACCCCATTCATAAGCTGCTGATGACCATCGGCAAGACCAGAAATTATCTGATAATAACCATCAAGGGCTTTTGCCATTAGGCGAAGACTGTCTTCCATTTCCTTCAGTTTAGATGTATCCATACTTTCAGGCTGTGATAAAGCATTATCAAGTTGTGATACCATCTGAGATATACCATCTTCCATCTGCTTCAGGCCATAGGCAAGCTCACCAATCTTTTCTGGATCAAGATTGTCATAAAGTTCTTTAACAATCTCCTCTTGGGCATCTGGCAGCTGGGCTAACTTGTTTATATTATCTACAAGTTCTTGAAGTGGACCTGCCATATCTGGTAAATCCATATCCATAAAGTGAGGCATAACGATAATCTTCATATCAGGATACTGAAAATCTATGGCATGCCACTGAACATATGTAGATTTTTCCTCATCAAGTGCCATAACCATACCACTAACCTGATAATAGGAACCTACTACCATTGGTGGCATACTATCAGTCTGAACATCCCTTGCATGTGATGTTTCTATTTGGATATTTACCATACCTAAGAATGGCACATATGTATCATCTATCTTATAATTACTCTTCATTGACACAACAAGTTTTACCGTTCCCGTCTTACCAACAATAGTATTGGGGTCTACTTCCTCACCATTAAAGTACCATTTCAGCGAATAATCAAACGGCAAAACACCTGTGGTATAAGGAACATCGGCACGATAGTAAATGGTATCTGTGGCACTTTCAGCTGTTAGCAAGATCTTGCCATCATTGTATGTAGCATTTACACCATCGGTGTAAGGTTTCACCCTATCAACAGGTACATTGGTAGGAATGGACAGTTGAAGAGTCCCTTTCCCATCTGTCTTCAGCATATCCACAACGATTACCTTATCGGCTACACCTTTTTTATTAGCTATAACATACACTGTTTGCCAACGCTCATGGATATCAGTGGCCGACACGGTACTATTTTGGGCCCACACAAGGCCTGCTATACTACCTAAAAACAACGAAAGGATAACGGCAAATGCTATATACACCTTACGCTTCATGGTACACCCCTCCCTTCTTAACCTTGGTAATCAACTTTAATAGTGGTATGGCAAACAAGGCAACCATAAGCATTGAAACAATAGCACCTTGGGCCAAAGCATATGTAGTCTGTTTGGCAATAGGTACATCTGACATGATCGTAAGCGGTAAATTCATAAGGAACATTGTACCTGCCGATGTAAATATAGAGTGGAACCCATAGTGCAGTGTATTGGCAGCAGCCTCTTCATGGTCTCCTGTCTCTTTCAAATAATGCAGATATCTTGATGTAATATAGGCAGCATAGTCAATAGTAGCACCCAGCTGTACAGCGCCAAGAATAATAGGCGTTGTGAATGGGACATTACTACCAAGTAGAGCCACATTGAGCCATATTGCAGACTCAATAAGAACAACAAGTGCCACACCTATAAGGAAACTCCTGAAACCCAATAAAACAGTAAGGAAAATAAGCACCATAGCAATAAGGCTAATTTTCTTGTAGTCAGACAGTGCTCTATCCATAAGCACCACATTGAGAACCTTCTCACCTGTAAGGTATCCACCATATTTCTCTGCTTTATCCATAACAGCATATACTGGGGCAGAGTTTTTCAATATATCTCCTTGAAACTCCACATACGCTATTGTGTACTTCTTACCATCAAACTGCTTTTTTAATTTATCTGGAACAAGCTCCTGAGGTGTACCATCGGGCAACATTGTCAAATAATGTTGCACTTTATCTACCCCAGGTATAGACTCAAATTCTTTAAACACATCTATGGTTGCCTTATCTTTAGGCAAAATAAGAATACCATTAGACGATGATCCAAATACCCTGTCTGCTGTTCTTTTAGCCTGGATAGACGCCAAATTATCGGGCATAAATGTATCAACATCAAAATTCATGTTTGCCGTATGATAGAGATAAAATGCGCTACCAGCAACAATAACAAACACAAGAACCATCACCGTAGCCCTTTTTGCTAGCCAACGTCCCAATCCCATAGGAGGATCAATTTCTATGGCCGGATGTCTAAGGAATAGGATAACCTTATCAAGAATAGCCAACATTGCCGGCAAGAATGTCAATGTCAACAAGAACGAAATGACAACACCGCTCATAAGGAACCAACCCATATCTCTAAACATGGTAAGACTTCCAAATGTCAGGGCAAAGAATCCAAAGAATGTCGTAAGCATGCTAACAAGAATAGACTGGAATGAGTTTTTTATGGCTGTAATAACAGAATGTTCTATGTCTTTGCCTTTCTTCAATCTCTGCTCTCTGTATACTCCATATAGGAATAAACTATAATCAAGTGTAACAGCTATTTGCAATATAGCAATAATCGTAACTGTAAGATAATACACCTGACTTCTCATTACAGAAAGCAAGGCAATATTTATCAGTACTCCTAAAAGCATATTCAATATTATGACAAATGGTATAAGCATAGATGGAAATGTAATTAAGAGGAATATCAGAACAAACAGTATACCAAATAAAACATATTTTATATTTTCCCCCTGATACCGGTGTCTCATCTCAAGGGACATGACATAGTTTGAGGTAAATGCTGTACCCGGTGGCATAGCCTTCTCTATCTTATCTATGATCTGCGACATTTTTTCGCTATCACCATATGGAACACTTGCCGAAAGCATAATCTGAGTTTGAAGATAACCATCTTTCCAAAACATTTCTTTACCATCATCAGACCATACTTCTGTCGGCTGATACACATCGTAAAAGTCACCTATCCAATTGACATCCTTGACCTCGGATAACGACTTCGTATGTTCTATATAACTCTTTACATCTACAGGATCAGAGACACTGGGAGTTATAGCTGTGAGAATATCGGCCATACCTTTATCTTGCTTGAGAATATTCATAGCCTGCACTGCGGGATCATCTTGGGGAATCGTATCAGAGATATCATAGCTCATATTAAGATGCGTAGAAATAACATAACCCGAGGCTATAGCCAGCACAAGCACAAAGACCACTATAAAATATCGCCACTTATATACCCAATCGGCAAACGCATCCATGTTTCACACCTCCTTACCGACCAGTTGGTATTAATAGCTATACACATCATACTACCAACCAGTTGGTTTGTCAAGTGGGATTAGTTTTCATATTTGGGTTATTGTGGTTTGTTTTTGTATTTTATAATAAAAGCAACTATATATAAGGAGGCAAACTATATGGAAAAAAACCCAACAAAGGTAAAAATAGCATTCTCATCTATAAAGTATTTATTAGGACTATCTATTATCATTCTTAGCGATTACCTCTTTAGGGCTGCCGCAAGACTTATACAAATAAAAGGCGATGACGATATTGTATGGAACATGTGTCCAGAGTGTTCAACAGCTCTCACCATAGGTGCATGGTCGTTAATCATATTAGGAATAATGTTAATCATTCTATATACCATAGATAAAGCAACCGATTACCTTCCCATAGCAATAATTTAGATAGAAACAGGGATATATATGACAGGAGTTATACCCATTTCTAAGATAGTACTCATATTATCGTTTATTGTCCTATATTTATGGTGGATTTGGGAAAGAAAAAGGCAGATTGGCAGACAACTTGGCACATTGCAGATATTTATGCCATTTGTCATGATAGCCCCTATAATCACAGATAATAAACTTGTATGGTTATTTGGCATACTCTTCTCTATATTGGGGGAAGGTATATATCTCATGATACAGGGAACATCAGAGATATCTTGGCAGACTATACATATGTATTCTCCCAATGTTTCTTACAACACATCAGATATTCTTAGACAAACACGAAAAATACTACAAACCCAGATAACATTTATATGGATTTACATATTATTGGTCCTCTTATCGGCATTTATATCTATACCACATATAGACAAACTCTTTTTTATTCTCTATGCCTTATATGGTTCCACATGGCTCATTTTAGGGGTTATTATAAGAAAATTACACCCAGCAGGTGGACTGCTGATAATTATAGGTTCTATATTGATAACGATTTTTCTCATCATAGGTAATTTGTTCAATTCCCCATTTATAGGCATCATTGGAGCCATCACAACATTCGGATTGGTAAGCTATGTCGGCACAACAATAGAAAGCATATTCAGAGCATATGCCAAAGTTTTAGAATTTGATAGATACATGGATATATCCATGTCACTCATTCTCTTCTACATAGTTATTGGGTCTATTATTCCATGGAACATCGTGTATACCTATCTTAGGCAATTTGAAACACTGACATATACAGCTATTCCAATTGTAGTTAAGTTACTATTCGCCGCAACACTTATGACATTCGCATCAAGAACAGTTGCCAACATTAAATATGTTTTAGACCACAAAAAACAGACTTACATCACTTACAATATGAAGTAAGTTTGTTAGGGAAAGGAGAGAGTAAGATGTACACTGTAGAAGAAACAGATATAGCAAAAAGGGGAAAGAATCTATTTATTATTCTCGCCACATTCCGATATCTAATAGGCCTGGGAATGGCCTACTGGGGAAGTAAAATCTTTTCAACATTGGGCTACTATTACAGACAAGGACTCGGAGATAATACATCTGGCATAGACTGTCTCCAATGTCCCAATCTATTAAAAGATAGTGCAATTGTCCTCATCATATTCGGTATTATATTACTCGCTTTCTTTTTCTTAGATAAAGCAAGAGACTATATACCTGCCGGCATCATATGGATACTATCTGGAATATATTACCTTCTTCCTTCTCTACAAGCTTACCGTCGCATTATCTTGGGTATATACATCATTCTTTTTATATGGTGGGCGATAGAAAGAGCTAAAGACTCGGGCAAGCTACTCGGATACATACAAATATTTATGCCCCTTTCACTCGCCGGTGTAATATTTTCCAGTGATATTAGCGTATGGCTGTTCACTATCTTCATCTCTATCTCATTTGAAGGAGTATATCTCGCTGTTCAGGGTGCATCAGAGCTTGCCTTTGCTATACTACTTGGTGTAGAAAACCAGATGACAGAAGACAGAGCTATCGGTTTCCTCAAAGATTTACTTCCTATATTACACAGTCAAAAGATTGTTCTATGGGGTGTATTAATCATAGTGTTAATAGATGCCGCAGCAGCATTTACCCATAACGGTTATCTATTAACGATAAAAACATATGGCTATTATATTCTTGGTATTGCTTATCTCCTCACATGGTTATGGATGGGAATAAAAATGTATAAACTACACAAGTCAATGGGCAATGCAGTTATATTATCCATGTTCATAATCGTTTTATCTTTAGTCATCAAATACACTACAGGCAACACATTTATAGCAATTATAGGTATTCTAACGGGTATTAGCATACTTGCACAAATAGGTCCTATATACGAATACTTTATCAGAAAATATACCAGCGCTATCATGTTTAATGTTTATGTAGATCATACAAGTATCGTTATGTTGTTTACGCTAATTATCATGGTTGTATACGACAAACAGGCAGCCAGTATTATGTTGTCTTCATTCCCCTTCTTCATCATTAGCATTGGTGTTATCATAAAACTCTTCGTTGTTGGCTTTATGCTTAATGCTACAGTAGATCTTATCAATAATATAGAATTTGCTTTCAGACCACCGGAAGAAGGAGGTTATCAAAAGGTAGGTGTAAAATAAAGATATGGTGAGATTTACTGTATCGGTAGACGATGAAATCGGTGCATTTATAGATAGCCTTGTCAAAGAATATGGTTATGCATCACGTTCAGAACTCATTCGTGATCTCGCCAGAGAGAAAAAAGCAGAACTTGAGGTAGGAGACAGTGAAGATGCTATAGGGATACTTACCATCGCCTATGATCACGATAACGAGCTTGTTGTAGAAAGACTCAACAAAATAGGACATGAGAAAACATGCCTTACACTATTTTCTACCCATATACATGCAACAGAAAAAGAGTGTATTGAAATCATAGTGTTAAGAGGCAAGGCTAAAGAAATACGAGATTTTGCCATAAGGCTTGGAGGTATAAGGGATATACAGCTCAGCAAGTTTGTAGTTATACCACTGAAGTAATAGGAGGGATTCTAAATGAAAATGCACAAGTTGTTGTATGTGATGGTCTCTATAGCGATCGTAATCGCATCATTTAGGCTTACCCCCGTGCAAGCTGATGCTTCACCCCATATAGAGATATTATTGCCCCACAATGGAGATGTCTTTTCCATTAATAGTACAATAACCCTTGTAGCAAATATAACTGATGCCGATAGCAGCACCATTACATATTTTCTCGCTGTAGACAAGCACCTAATTGACTCTGGAAACACTGCTACAGGCAAATTTACACAGGAAATTAAGATCGGCTCAGTGGGAGAACACATCATATCACTAACAGTACTTGATGAAAACAGCAACTACGATGTAGCACAGATAACCGTGAATATTATCAATCACCCACCAACAGTAAAAATATTATCTCCTGGAAGTGGAACAGCCACAACAGCCACCAACATCATTCTTTCTATAACGGCCAGCGATATAGAAAGCTCATCTCTCAGCTTTAAGGTTTACACAAATCAAGGTTTTTCCTACACAGGTACCATCGGCGTAAGAGAAATAAAAACTGTAAAAGTGCCTCTATGGAACGGCAAAAATATTATCACGGCTTCTGTATCTGACGGATACAGTGAAACATCAACATCTATTACAATCTTTAACACCCCACTCCTAACAAAGATCATATCTCCCCACAATGGGAAAACGCTTCCTACAGGAAAGGTTATAATCAACGCACGCATTGACACTGAAAAAACAGCCTCCTATATGCTACTGGTAGACAACCAAATCATCAAAACAGGAACAACAACAGGAGGCACCATATCAGCCACAGTCATGTTTACCGCCACAGGAAAACATATCATATCAATAATTGCTCAGAGTGGCACATATACTGCCAGCGATAGTGTTACCATATATATCACAGAAAAACCTCAGGTGTTTGTCATTTTTCCTAAGGTATTGGAGAGTGGATTGGCCACCCTTAACCTTGTCAGTAACATGGATATAGACAATTTATCTATCTTTACCGACAACATACATGTTCGTGACATATCACATATCACCAGTGGCACAACCACTATTCACATACAAACACAGCTGATGTCAGATATGTCTGTACATACAATAACAATAAAATTGTTTGATGAAACGCTGGTTTCAGCCACATTTACTGCCACCGGTTCTATCCCACATATATACAACATAGGCACACCAACTAAGACCAATGAACCCCATATATATATATATCCAACTGTAGACACAGCATCTAATGTCTATATCTATGTAGGAGACACACTCCTTGGGGATGCTCCTCAGACATTTACACCAAGCCAAGATGGAACATATACCATAAAGGTCAATGCCATTGGTGGAAATAACTATAGTATATGGAAAACCCAAGATATAACATTTATATGGCCTCCCATCATTAGTGTTAAAAACGCTTACTGGACAGAAAACAAACTCACCATAGAAATAGAAATAACGGACTACGACAAGGATACTGACATGATTACGCTATATCCTATTGAACTCTACTATCCCATCCACATGACGAATACCACTCAGGTATTTACGGTGGATATACCAGAATCTTACATAACAGTTGGTTCAACCCTCACAATAGAGGCCCATGATACATCTGGTCTCACATCAACCATAACTTTCACAATACCCGGGAAAATACCTGCACCTCATATCGTTTCACCAGATCCTTCTCAAGGAATTACTATATTCCAAGACACAGTCCAAGTCACGGTAGAAGTCAGTGCTACCGGTACTATATATTGGTATCAAGACGGTTTACTTACCAAAAAACAACCGGCTCCCAAACCTGGTAGATACACATATATGTTCTTTACCGACGATGTCAAAAAATACGAGATATATGCCAAATTGTGCAATGACATATCATGCTCCCCCAACTCAGAAACTCTCATCGTTCATAAAGGTGTTTTTGTAAAACTGTGGGTAGGGAAAGACATGTACTTTTCCAACGGCAAGATGGGAAAAATGGATGTTTCACCATTTATTGACCCACGATTCAATCGCACGGTGGTACCTATTAGATTTGTTGGTAGTGCCCTCGGATATAACATAGAATGGAATCCTCAAACGAGGGATGTTATATTGAAAAAAGCAAATCTCACCATAATAATGAATATGAAAGTCAGAGACAAAACAAAAGTAAATATAGGAGGTACAAATAAGATAGTATATGTGGGATCTGCCACTGTTACAATCAAACAAAACGATCACACAGAAACTATTAATCTCCACAACTACAAAGGACAAGATATGGGTGAGCCTATTATTGTTGATAGCCGTACATTCGTTCCCGTAAGGTTCCTCTCAGAAATATTAGGTGCCAAGGTTACATGGGAACCAAAAACAAAATCAATAGGTATACTACTTGTACCATGAGAATTATTCAATCAATTGAAGACTTAAAACACAACGGGCCCTACCTGATATCAGGTAGGGTTCTTTCTATAGAAAAGGACATATACACCATCGTTATTAAGTGGAATCTATCTGTCAAACTCATAGGTCACATTCCCGAGATCCAAGCAGATGATTACATATCAGCCACTATAGAAGACATCAACAAGATAGAGGAAATTGGCAACAAAACATTTCTTATCAGTAAAGATTTTTCTCTTATAACTGATATGAGTGCAACCTTGAAAGCATTTCGCAAATACTTTCCATCTATAGAAGAAATACTATCACTCATATCAGACAAAACCTTACTATGCATACTAAAACAAATCTTATATAAAGAAATCAATATAGATTGCCCCGTTTGGGACGAGGCAAGACATATGCGTGTCAGATACCATACAGTTCCATCGGCCCGAACATATCACCACGCATATATAGGAGGTAATTTTTTACATAGTATAGGAGTTGCTTCAACAGCTTATACATTAGGAAAACACAAAGGTATTTCTGGATTACCACTTGAGATACTTGTAGTCGGGGGACTTTTGCATGATTTAGGCAAGCTTATGGCATTCACACCTATTAAAAAGGGGGGCATTCTTACAATAAGACCAACCACTATAAAGATAAAAGAACACATAGATACAGGTCTCAATATTTTAGAGAAGATATACAACTTCTTATACCCCCAATGTCCCGACAAATCTAAGCTTGACACCGTTGTAGAGACACTGAAGGGTTTTATAGAAACACATCATGGTCTACGGTCCTGGGGCGCTAAACGCGAACCTGAAAGCATATTGGAACAGATCTTATTTGTTGCAGACTATTTAGATTCTCGCACAGGTAACTACAATCCACTAAACCCATATGAAACAGATAGTCTAATTGCCCAATTACTTCAACTATAAACTCCCCCTACATTTTATCCGCATGATAGCATATTAGCAGAACCATTGTTTATGCAGGGGGGATGTTTATGAACATCACAAAGAAAAGACTAACCTTATTATGTGTAGCAGTAGCAGGTACACTATTTGTTATAGGATTTTATCTAAACAATCCATGGATAGCACTCATAGGTGCTTTTTTTGACTGGCTTCCACTTCCAACGGGCTGGATGAGATACACCGAAGGTGGTAAACCACCATACCTCCACATAGCACTAACACTTATAGCATATGCATTCTTTATAGGCTGGTTTTTCTGGGATATACTTCGCGTGCCGTTCTTTATTGTATGGATATGGGCCGTCTTAGCCGGAGCAGATATATCTTAGGAAAAGGGGGTACCCTACCCCTTTTCCTATTTTCCATGAGTTAAAGCCCGTATCCCCTCTATAAAACAGGTAGGTCTTAGCGTAAAAGCAGGTTTATCACCCATCTTCTGGCAGTAGTCGGGAAACCTCTTCATTGTTTCAGGCTCCTCAACATTGAGCATGAAAATAAGAGACATCATAAAAGCCAATATACCAGCAAGGAGACCTGACAACCTTCCCATTAGCATACCTATTCCTAACCCTATCAAGCCTGAACCAAATTGAGCAGGATGCCTCATACACGAATAGATACCTTTATCTACTACCTTCTCAGGGGCTTCAATTCTCTCTGAAACATCAAAGTGGCCATATTGCTTCAGTGTCTTTCCACCTATAGCATTGAGAAAAATCCCAAGTAATATAAACTTTAGTCCTACAAGACGCATAAGCACCAACGGTTTCTTTTCATTCTTTACACCATATTCTATTGAAGATGCCAAAAAGGGCACGCCACCCCAAAGGAAAAACCAAAATAGCATTTTGGTACGAAAGTCTTTATTCTTCATAAGCTCATTCACAACCATATATATCACCTTCTTGTAAACAATGTTCACCTAACATTGAAAAGCAAAAGGGGGCAAAGCCCCCTTATTTCTCTCTTAAGCCGCCTGCATCTTCTTCACACGAGCCTTATGAATAAACAATGTAATAGCCAGGAGCAAAATACCTATAATATCGGTAAGCAATGTGGGATCTATCATAAGGAACGCTGCAATGGCAAACAGTATTCTCTCCCACCACTTTAGGTAATCAGATTCGTATCCCTCAGCGGCAAGTCCAAGTGCGTAAGCACCAAGTAGACCGGTGATAAACACCTGTAAAAGTTTTATAGGATCTGTAAGGAAAGTAATTTTTCCTATCTTCACAGCAAAGAACTTGGCCCCTTCCTTTAGCTGCTGCAGATACTGAGAATATGGAATAAGTTTTCCACCAACACTCATCGTTGTCTTATCGGGATTAATAAACAAGAGATATGGGTTGTAAGCAAACATAAATGGCAAGATAAATCCGGCAAGGGCCAGTTTCACAGCTGTCCATCCGGTCTTGTTAGGGTCAGCACCGGCTATACCAGCACCGGCATATGCGGCAAGTGCCACAGGCGGTGTAAGGTCGGCAATAACACCAAAGTAGAGGACAAATAGGTGAGCTGCCAGTGGAAATACACCAAGGTTGACCATGGCAGGTACGGCCATTGTGGCAAGCACGACATATTTAGCTGTTGTAGGTAATCCCATACCAAGAATAATAGATGCAATCATGGTAAAGAACATGGTTAGGAATAGCTTCATACCATCTTGAGAAACAAATGGAAGCACACTGTGAATTCCGGCAGCCCATGAAGAGGCAATATTAATCAGAGATGTTGTCAGTTTACCACCAAGACCTGTCAATGTCACAGAACCTATAACAACACCAGCACCGGCACATGCCATAGCAACACCTACAGCACTCTTGGCACCACCAGCCAAGGTGTCAAGAAGTTTCTTAAACTCTTTTGTTGGCGAAGAAGAAAGAAGTGGTGCAATAAATATTGTGAAGAAACCAAATATATTAAGCCATTTGGTAAGAGTTGTACGCTGCATCACCATGCCAAAAAGATGGATCTTACCCTCAACCTGTGGAAGACCATATATATAGATAGATGCAAGAACAAGTAGCATAAGAATGCTAAATATCACTTTCATGTATTTCCTGTCTTCTTTTACAAGGTATATAGCCACAACCCCTATAACAATACCCCATGCAGCTGTAAATGTAGGTGTATAGTTTCTAAGCAGCATATACACAATACCAATAATCGGTAGGAACAGTACCCATTTTTCTTTTAGAATTTTCACGGCAGATGGAAGGTTTTCACGGGAGATACCCTTAAGTCCCAATCTCTTCGCCTCATAGTGAACCATAATACCCACAGCAAGATAATACAAGATGGCCGGCAATATTGCGGCAATCATGATATCTCTATAAGGCAACTCAAGAAACTCGGCCATGATAAATGCAGCTGCACCCATAACAGGTGGCATAATCTGACCACCTGTAGATGCCGCAGCCTCAACGGCACCGGCAAAGTATGGAGGATAACCAATAGATTTCATAAGAGGAATGGTAAATGAACCGGTACCCACAACATTGGCAACAGAAGAGCCTGATATTGTTCCCATAAGACCTGATGCAATAACGGCAACCTTAGCCGGACCACCTATAGACCAACCTGCAAGGGCCAGTGCCAATTCAATAAAGAGGTTGCCTACACCGGTAAACTCAAGAAATGAACCGAACAGAATGAACATGAAGACAAATGTTGCCGAAACGGCAATAGGCGTTGTGTATATACCATTACCTTCAATGTACATGTGAGAGATAATCGTCTTAAATTGATAAGACCTATGCCCCAATATACCGGGCAATCCAGGTACAAAGGTATAAATAAGAAACAAACCAATAATTAGGAAAAACCAGATACCACCTACACGGCGGGCACCTTCAAGCACAAGGGCTATAAGAATAACACCCATGATAATATCCCATAAGTTGGGATTACCAGCTCTATAAATGATGTCATGGTAAAAAAGGACAATATAAAAAGAGGAAAGAGAACCTAAAATAGCAAAAACATAGTCATACCATCCAATTTTCTTCATACCTTTCTTTGGTGCTACAAAGATATACAAGAGGAATATGGCAAATCCCAAGTGAATAGAACGCTGTATCAGACCGGCAAGTTCTCCAAAGAAAGCTGTATACAGATGAAACAATGACATACCTATAGCTATAGCATTGATAACACGGTCCCAAAACACACTACCTGTACTACGAGTGGCGGCACCACCTTCATACTCTTCTAAGATCTTCTGTACATCTACAGCACCACTCTCTGCAGACTCGTCTATCTCTTCAATAATTTCTTTCACCTCTGCCACAGCAGGCACCCCCTTTTCCACTCTATAACAACCCTGCCCGTCCTCTTCACATCGGGCATAAGCACAAGTTTCCCATTAACATAAAATCTATACCGGTTCAGGGGAATCATAAGATATGTTAGCCTCTTATAATCCCTCTGACCGGTTACTGTTACCCTATAGTCAGAAGCAGTGTCAGATATAGTAGCAACCTCTACAGTGCCTTCGGCAGGAAGTCCTGCCCCAAAATCCGGTAGTTCTGACCACAAGGCATGGAAACCTTTGTCATCTACACGAATAATATCCTTCACATCAAGCCTGATAACCGAGTGCTTGTATACAACCGTCAGAGTAGCCGTCTTTTCTACTGGCACATCAACTGTATATGTTTTCACAGAGCCATCGGGCTGATTCAGGGAAACATAAAATACAATATGCCGGCTACCTAAACATGATATGTAAAATGTGGTGGCGGCAATAACCGCCACCACTATGAGAAAGATGATGCTTTTTCGCATGATTACTTGGAAAGCTTACCTTTCTCCTTGAAGAATTTCTCTGCACCAGGGTGCCAAGGAATAGACATACCCTTAACGGCATTGTCAAGGTTAATCATAGCACCCTTTGCATGAGCCTTGGCAATCTCATCGGTATGCTCAAAGATTGCCTTAAGCATATTGTATACAACATCTTCGGGTATATCTTTTCTCACAATAAGAATAGCCTTAACGGCTACAGTCTTTACATCTTCATCTACACCCTTATATGTACCAGCAGGAATAATATCCTGTACATAGAAAGGATACTTCTCCTTCAGAGCACTGGCATGTTCATCATCAATAGCGATTAACTTTATAGACTTAGAGGCAGCAA
>Ga0256838_1000573_pt1 | contig 21371 bp, 15 predicted proteins | sample 4571419metaG_FD_185978 | JGI IMG/M metagenome (GOLD analysis project Ga0256838, IMG submission 185978) | Hydrothermal vent microbial communities from Guaymas Basin, Mexico - 4571-419 | ecosystem: Environmental > Aquatic > Marine > Hydrothermal vents | place: Mexico: Guaymas Basin | collected...
CGCTTAGGTAAACAAAGGGCCCGTAGGTTTTCTTCCTCTTCAAAAAGCCCAGCATTGGACCACCTCGGGTGGGGATAATGTCATCATCTCGACATCAGGAGGGATGACACTCCTCATCGGTTCGCAAGTCAAAAAGCCCTATTAGGGCTTTATTCTCGAAACAGAGCCCAATTATGGGACCAGGTATCATCGGTTCACACCCCATCGTCATCCCTCACTTTCAGAGTTGATTCTGAAACGGCTTTAATAAGTTTTTGTTTGGGAAATAAAGCGAAATAACATCAACTTTGTTTTTGTCATCGGTTCAATACTCATCATTTTACCTTGCCCCTCAACTGAACTTGCCGCTCTAGGATTTTAGTACTAAGCTCTTTGAACTGCTCATTATCAAGCAACGATTTGTATTCAAACAAGAGACTCGTAGCTGCCTCAATGTGTCCCTCGTCGAGAAGTAACTCAATAGCATCTACAATAATTTTCTTCGCGACTTTACTATCTGTAGCCTCTAATATCTTATTCCGGTACTCTTCAACCAAAGACTGGAGAATGTTCACCTCATCACCCCGTTTTTTCCGGAGGCGCAATACGCGAGCAGCATTAGCCAAACTCTTAACTAAAAGTGGGTCTTTCTCAAAGAACACATCTGCAATCGCAGTACTAACGTTGATTATGTCGGAATATGTCAATTTATCCATCCCAATGCGCTTTTTCAGATGGTCTAAAGAATTGTATGCATCTATTGTCACCCGAATGAGCTTTGAATTATTCTCTTTCAACGACATCACCAATTTTAGTATTACAAAGTCTCTTTTAAGGTTTACTAGTCCCGCTACCCAGCACCATGTTTTTAAGTTAGTGTTTACAAAACTTAATGGAGGGTAGAATCATGATGGTTGTCGTGTGGTATGTACCTGAAACTAACACAATCAGATATGCTAAAACAGAGAGCATCAAGCTTTATGAACTACATCAGCTTCCCTTTGCAAGCATTCCTTCTGAAGTTGCAGAATTTGGCAGAATTAGGCTCAATAGGGACATTGAGGACATATTAATAAATCTGTACCTCCATGGTGTCGGAGAAATTGCTCTTCTGCGGGATTCTGGCATTGATAGATTTGCTTTCCTTTACGATGAGTCTGATTTAGAACGGCTAATAAAAGTCGTCCCCGAGCTCGGGGAGATAATAAACTATTCACTCGAAACGTTTCACAAGAATCAAAACGAGACACAGACATCGTTTCACATTCAATTATTGCAGAGGCCATAAATAAAATGCCACTTTTTAACTGAAACATAACATAATTCGAAAGATTCAATGTTTACCTTATTTCTGAGAGTATTGGTGGGAGGATATGGGAACAGCCTTTCAGGCAATATTAGAACTCAGATTTGAAAATGCAAAACGAAAAGCCTCAGAGTATGCCATGGAGGGACTCACTGCGCCCAACCCACAAAAAAGGTGCTACTATGAGATAGAAATGGCCTATTACATGGGGAAAGCTGAGGCCTATGCTGAAATGATAGCTCTGTTGAGTGACAATAGACGAGCTATTTTGGAAATGAGGGAACTACTTGAGAAAACAGCGGATGAGATAATACAGTTGCATAGTCTCAAACTCATGAGTGGGAGCAAAAATATCAAGAGCAGCTTTGAAGGCTTTGAAGAGGGAGTAACCGCATTAAAACAGCGGTTGCTTCGTTTGATTGACCCCGAAAGCCTTGAAGTTCAGTTCTTAGAAAGTACTCGAACTGAAATGGAGGACAAAGAAGGGAGTCTGTGAAGCGTTTTCCTGTGTTCTTCTTTATTTTTATTTATCAGCCAAGAGGGTTGCGATTGTCACAAACGACGCGCGGGTTTATTACACCGCACAATAAAAAAGAAAGGGAAGTCAAGCCCCATCAACAGCGATAGCAATTAGGTAGGCCTTGCTGTTGAAAAACACCCACGTGTCAAGCCCAATCATTGCCTCATGCCTGTCAATTAAAAAGCTGGCTTCTCCAACTCGTTTCTTTTTTAACAACACGTCAGCGACTAGTCTGACTATTTGGTCTGCAACGCGTTCGTGGCTGATGTCCTTCATCCTTCGTCGTTTGACTTTTTCATGTAATTCGTCTTTTGGAAGTATGGACAACTGAACGCTTTCATTCCGCGGCTGGAATTCGTAACAGACAACGTACCCAGTCATGTTATCACCCCTAGATAATGGTCAACCAGGTGAACATTAAATTCTGCTATTCAATGAGAAACCTTTTTGAGCCCGATGGACTGACATATTAACAAAATGAGAGAGGTGAGAGTTTAATGAGTTCAAATCCCATCACTCCCACTTTTATGCTCACAATAGCATTGTAGGTAGCTCCCTATGAAAATTCAATAAGTTAAAAAGATTTAGCTTAATTATTAAGTTAAAACATTACCAAAAACTTTTTAAGATGTAATCGTGCAAATTATCGTGGTGGTGTCACGTGCCGAAGGCAAAGGTCAGGCCCAAGAATGCCGTCGAGGAATGGAAAATTCTTGAAACACTACAACCCTGGATTCGCAGTAGATACTTTTTGATAAAAGAAGCATTTGGAGATAAAGAGTTCACTAAAGAAGACGTTGAGAAGCTTTTCGAAGAAAAAAGAAAGGAGCTTATGGAAAAAGGAATAGAAGAACCGGAGTTCACAACGAAGAACGTTGGGGAAGTACTTTCAACACTTAGGAGAGCAGGATTAATAACGGCAAGAAAAGACGTCTACGACTTTAGAAGAACCTGCTACCGCTTAGTGTTCCCCGAGACCAAAGTCGTCAAGGCGACAGATGCCATTTTGATATCTGCACTTAAGTCCGCTGCAGACCAGATAAGGGGCAGCCTCGATTACAAAGCTTTACTCGTCTTCCTGTTCTACAAGGCAATCAGTGACCGCTGGTTTACACACGCGAGAAAGCTCATCAAAGAGGGTAAGCCTCCCATTCAGGCCTATCTCCTCACAAACAAGAAGTATTACAGGCTCTTTGACGAAGAAACTGGCAAACTCTACATCTGGCACGAGGTCATGAAGGAGAGAGAAACCATCAAAGAGCTCGCCAATGCTTTAATAAGAATCTCCGAGATGAATCCCGAACTTGCCGACCTGAGGAAGCTCGTGGAAGTTCTCGGTCTCATCGGCTTCATTAAGAAAGATAACCTCCACAAGCTTGAAGAAATCGTTAAGATATTCAACAGCATCGACTTCTCGGAATACTCGGGCGACGTTTTGGGTAAGGGATACAGATGGATACTTCACTATTTTGCCCCCCAGAAGGCCAAGGAAGGAGAAGTTTACACCCCCGAAGAGGTGATACGGCTCCTCGTCGAGCTTCTAGACATAGAGGAGGGAAGCGACGTCCTCGACCCTGCTAGCGGCTCTGGAGGCATGCTCATTGGAGCCTATCAGTATGTGCAGGAAAAACTCGAAAAGGAAGGTAAAAAGAATAAACATCCCCTCATGCTTTATGGCCAAGAGCTCAACGAGATAACCGCTGCTCTCTCAAAGCTCAATCTCATTCTACACGGTATTCAAGACTTCAAGATATTTGAGGGTTATGACAGCCTCGTCAACCCCCAGTGGGAAGAGGAAGTCAGAAGACGCGGGAGTCCAGATGGAAAAGTTGATTACGTCCTCGCAAATCCGCCCTGGAACCAGGATGGCTATGATGAGAAGAGGCTAAGCGACAAGAAAGTGAAGCACATCTATCATCCAGATCCAAACAAGCGAGGATATGGGTATGGATACACGACAAAGCAGACAGCTGACTGGGCATGGGTTCAGCTGATGTTGTACTATGCACGTAAAAAGGTCGGTATCATCCTCGACAGCGGAGCACTGTCCAGGGGTGGGACTGAGAAGACAATAAGACAAGGTATTGTTGAGGATGACGTAATCGAGGCGATAGTACTTCTCCCTGAAAAGCTCTTCTACAACACCTCGGCCGCTGGAATAATCATGATTCTCAACCCCAACAAGCCAGAGGAAAGGAAGGGAAAGGTACTCTTCATCAACGCCTCCCGTGAATACCGCAAGCACCCCGACGTCAGGAAACTCAACCAGCTCGCTGAAGAGCACATTAAGAAAATCATCGATGCTTACAGGGAGTTTAGGGAGGTCGCGGGTTTCTCAAGGGTCGTGAACCTTGAAGAGATAAAGGAGCACGATTACAACTTGAACGTCAGCCTTTACGTGTTCCCCGAGGACGAGAAGGAGCACATTGACCTCGCTAAGGAGTTCGAGGAGTTCAGGGAAATCGAGGAGAGGGAGAGGGAGCTGGTGAGAAGATCAATTGAGTACATTAAGAAAATTGTTGAGGTTGGTGGTGAGTGAAATGAGAATATGTTACGCCTCTTGGTATTCCAAGCACATTGCAGAGGGAGAATGGCAGGTATTCACTAACAAAGAGTCCAACAAATATGCAAATGAAATCCTTGCGGCTATCCTTCCCATCATTGAACACGCAACTCCAGGAACATCTGTGGAGACCATTGGCGTTGTTCAAAACAGAGCATTTCTAGTAAAGGTTGGTAATGAAGAACATGGCGGCATTATTCCTGAGGTGACATCAAACTGGGAGAGTGAACTTCATAATCTCACTTCACAGTTGTTAAACAAGGCTTCAAACTCACTTGGAATTTGCATTAGACCCATTTACAGGGAGTCTCAAAAAGAAGATAAAACAGGCTGGTTGGTCATTGAAAATATCCTGAAAGAAAATCCTAGAATCCAGTGGATATGTGTATTACAGGGAGGTACAAAAGATTTCATTCCCAACTCTGCAATATTCTTAGCAAAAGACCCAGAATACAGCAGGTTATTAGCTAAGCTAAATGACTGTATTGACATAGGGATAATTAAACTCGATGAGGTGGAGGGTCATGAGTGAAACCTCCACTAACTTCCAATTTTATCGGGAGACAAACCTCAAGGAGGTCGAGCTAAACGACAGGAAGGTCAGGATTCCGGAGGAGTGGAAAATAACCCGACTCGAAGAAATTTCGGAGACAATGTATTATGGTGTCACTGCCAAGGCTGTTTCTGGAAAAACAGAATTCAAAATGCTCAGAACTACTGATATCAACAATTATCAAGCAGACTGGGGAAACTTACCATTCTGCGAGATTACCGAAGTCAAAAAAGACATTAGCAGGTACACACTGAAGAAAGGAGACTTGATAATTGCGAGAGCAGGAACTGTAGGTGTCTCGGTCGTTGTTCCTAAGGATATGCCTGACACAATATTTGGCTCGTATTTAATTAAAGTTGTATTAAACAAAACACAAGCAGAACCTCAGTTTGTCCATTATTACCTCCAATCACCGTTTTATTGGACCCAAGTCAAACAATCTGCAGCAGGAGGAGTGTTAAAGAACATCAATCTCCCAATTTTAAGAGGAATAAAACTACCCCTCCCACCCCTGGAAGAGCAGAAGAAAATCGCCGAAGTTTTGAAAACCATTGACGAGGCAATCCAGGCCGTCGAGGAGAGCATTAGGAAGCTTGAGAGACTCAAGAAGGGGACGATGGAGCAGTTGCTTACGAAGGGCATCGGCCACACCAAGTTCAAGACCGTCGAGCTGAGCGGCAGGAAGGTCGAGATTCCGGAGGAGTGGGAGGTCGTGGAGCTTGGCAATCCCGAATACTTTGAGATTGTTATGGGGCAGTCCCCTCCTTCATCATCTTACAACCAAGAGGGCAAGGGCATGCCATTTATTCAGGGAGCCGCAGAATTTGGGCATATTTATGTGAATCCGAGAATGTTCACAACAAAACCGCTCAAAATCGCTAAAGAAGGTGACATAATTATCTCAGTGAGGGCACCCGTTGGAGAAGTTAACATCGCACCCTTTGAGTTATGCATTGGGAGGGGAGTTGGAGCAATAAGGCCTAATCAAGCAAAAGTTGATACGTTTTTCATGTATTATCGTATGAGTACAGTCAAAAACGACTTAGAAAGGCTTAGTGGCGGTGCAGTTTTCAGGGCCATTACAAAAAACACGCTCAAAAACTTCCAAATCCCCCTCCCGCCCCTCGAAGAGCAGAAGCAAATCGCCGAAATCCTCAGAACAATTGACGAGGCTATTGAGGCCAAGAGGCAGAAGAAAGAGAAGCTCGAACGCATGAAGAAGGCAGTAATGGAGAAGCTTCTCACGGGAGAAGTCCGAATCAGGTGAGACTTTAAACCCTTCTTCTTTTTCCTTCAGGGGAGGGAGAGGGAGTGACTCAAGTGTTCGTGGACGAGAGCGGGGACCTCGGTGGCAGTAGGAGTAACAAGCGATACTTTGTAATCGCAGCTGTGCTCTGCGAGGAGGCTGCAATAAAAACCACGATACGGGAAATATCCAAAAGGTTTGGTTTATCTGAGCTCAAGTTCAGCGAGCTATCTTACGACGAGAAGGTTGAAGCCGTGAAAATGCTTTCCCCTCTAGAATTCAACGTTGCGTACGTGGTCCTTTCAAAGAACGATAGAGAGCTGAGGGACTGGCTGGACAGGAGCAAACGCAACAAGAGCCTAGCGGCCATGAAGCTACACGGGGCGTTGGTTCAAGGTCTACAATCATATGGTGTTCCGCAAATTATTGTTGTGGACAGGAGTCAATACTCGAAGGACATCTCAGGATTTCTCTCAAAAAGGTACTCCATAGCTGTTGTCCCGGACGATTCTCAGAAAAGGGCCGGTCTCCAGCTCGCCGATGCAATGGCTAATATCATCTACCTCCACTATCAGTACAAAAACGGTGAGCTAATCGATGAAATACGGGATAAAATCATCTTCAGAAGGTTCATCAACGAGAGAGAACTTAGAAGGTTATGAGGGGTCGGGTGGCTAGTCCCCTTCCGGGCGACCCCCACCCTCATACCTCTGAGTGACACTTTGATGGCAGATTTTATTAAACTTTCGGTGCAACCTCACTCACATTTCTCAGGAGTTCGGGCCTAGATAAGTTTATTAATTTCCCCTGAGAGTTGTTTGACGGTGGGAAACATGGCGCTGATTCCCGAGTCGGCCGTCCACGAGGAGATAAAAGAGAACCTTCTTCGGATTGGATGGGATGACGGCAACGAGAAGTTTGGAATTGAAGAGCACACGATGGTTTCTAAGTTCAGCGGGCTTGATGGTCCCCTTGGCGGGATATTACTCTGGAAAATTCTTGAGAAGAAAATTCGCGAGCTTAACAGGGAGTTCTTCTTGAACCTCACGGATGAGGAAGAGAGAACAGTCTGGGAGGAAATCAAAACAACACTTGAATCCGCTGATGAGGTTGAAATTCTCGAGTATCTAAAATATGGTCTTCCCACAACGGTGCTTAAACGGAACGACAAAATAACTCTCATTGACCATGAGCGCATTGAGAACAACGTGTTCTTCTTCCTTCACGAGGCTAAGTTCCCCGGGTTCCCCGACAACATAAAGCCAGACTTTACGCTGTTCATAAACGGTATTCCAGTCGCGATAATTGAGGCGAAGGCGAAGGGCATAATTGAGATTGGGAGTATCGACTGGAGGCGGTGGTCTAAGGTCAGTGGTACCGAGGAGGAGGCGTTAAGGCAGATAAGGAGGTACGAAGAATACGCAAAGCCCCTTTTCCGTTTTGTTCAGCTCGGAGTTGCCTACGGAGACAAACAGCTTTACACTCCCACGATGCCGAGGGAAAACGGGCGAGCTCCAGCGTTTGAATGGAGGTACCCGGACGAGAACGTCTCGAACATTTTTGATTTGCTGTCCCCGCAGAGATTCCTGGAGATAATTAGGTATTACACGTTTTTCTTCAAGAAGAACGAAGGCGGGGCGAGGAGGATAAAGATTATCGCGAGATGGAACCAGTACAGAGCAACGAGGAAAATTATTCAGAGGATTGAGGAGTACCTCTCACAGAGAGATGAAAAGAAAAACGGACTCGTTTGGCAGTGGCAGGGAAGCGGAAAGACTTTCATAATGTTCTTCGTTGCCAACTGGTTCCTCAACAAGTACAAAGAACGCTATCCGGTCGTTTTCTTTGTTGTGGACAGGACCAATCTTAAGGAGCAGCATGCTGGGGTTTTTGAATCGGTTGAGGATAACGAGTTCAAGGCGAACTTCAATGTTGTCGAAAGCATACCTGAGCTGAAGAAACTCGTTAAAATGATAATCAAAAGCGAGGAAACACCGGACATTATCCCAACCGGGCTACACATAACCACTATTCAGAAATTCCAGCTCGGCAGGTTTAAGGACATGATTCGTATCAAAAAGAAGGGCAAGGAAGAAACAATAGAAGCCATGGTTGCCTCTAAGAAGCCAGAAGTCCTCTTTCTCATTGATGAAGCTCACCGCACTCAGTACGGCCTACTGGCGTCCGTCATGAAAGTCCTGTTTCCAAAGGCTATGTTCTTTGGCTTCACGGGAACTCCCCTATTCAAGAGAGACAGAAACACCTTTCAAGAGTTCGCATATCCGGAAAGGGGCGAATACTTCCTTGATGTTTATTTCATCCGTGATTCAATACGGGACGGATTTACACTTGATATCATCCATGAGGTTGTGGAGGAAGAGAGCGTTTCAATAGCCCTCGATGAGAATGAGATTAAGAAAAAGATTAAGGATTTGTTCATCGAAGCCTACCAACTCAACGACCCGGAGGAAGTCGAAGCGTTCCTCATGGGAAACCGGAAGAGCTTAAAGATGAGCTCCAAGGAGCTCGTCGAAGAACTTCGGGCTTCGAGAGTTTTCTTGGAGAGCCCCAAGGAGATTGAGCGCTTTGCCGAGTACATAGCTAAGCGGATTTATGATGACACTATGGGATTTCAGTTTAAGGCAATGGTCGTCGCGGTAAACAGGGAGGCCTGTGTGCACTTCAAGAGGGCCCTGGATAAGGCGTTTAGGAACTACTTCTGTTCAAAAATCGAGGAGCTTGAAAGCGAGGGTAAAATTGAAGTTGCGGAGCACTTCAGAGAACTCTGTGCGAACGCAGAGCGGCTCTCCGAGGTTGTCATGACTTATCAGTACAATGAGGACAACAAGACAATTAAGGAGTTTATGAAAGATCTGAAGAGTAGGAGGGAGTTCCAGAAGAAGGACTACGATGACATCAACAGGATAATAGTAGGAAGATTCCAGGAAGAGAAGTATCCGAAAGTTCTCATTGTTACCGACATGCTTCTAACTGGGTTCGATGAGCCCAAGCTGAGGGTTATGTACCTGTACAAGCCGATTTTTGAGCACAGGCTCCTTCAGGCCGTCGCCCGCGTAAACAGGCCATACCCCGGCAAGGAAACCGGTCTCATCGTCGATGGGGTCGGCCTTCTTCCGGCGTTGGTGAAGGTGCAGAGTGTCTACGAAATGCTCGCAAAACAGGACCCGAGGATTCTCGAGGACTTCAAACGCAACTTTGCGAGGAGTATTGAGGAGAGGGTCAAAGAGTTTGAAAGCAAACTCGAGAGCGTCAAAGAAGAGCTCTCCCGGATTGGAATTGAGGTTGATATCATTAAGGGGTTTAGAAAGCAGAAAAGATGGAAAGAACTTGAGGTAGAGATGAACAGGGTCAAAAACGTCCTTGCCCCTATTGCTCTCGATTTCAAAGTCAACGAGCCCGCTGCAGTAAAATTATTCAACGACCTTAGAGAAGTCATTTCAATGTACCGCTCCCTGGGTTCTCATCCTGCGAGAATTGCTTACTTGGAAGACATGATGGCAGTTGGAGCGGTTTACTCTGCATTTATTCGTCTGATTGGGTTTACAGGAACTGGACGGAACAAGTTCTGGGACGATTTGCTCCGTTTCATCCACGAGCACATGGAAGTTGGACCCATTAGGGAAGTCGTCAAAGTTAGGCTTGGCCAGGTTTCAGGTGGTGAATCTTCTTTTGAAATTGTCGCACGTTTTTACAAACTGTACAATCAAGCAGAAGACAACTCTCACGACCCAGTCTACAAAGCGATACTCGAAAGACTCAACCAGCTCCTCGAGGAGTGGCTCAACAGGAACTTGGACCTGAAGGCTTTTGGAAAGCAGGTTGAACTCCTCGAAAAGCAGATGGAAGAGTACGAAAAGAGTAGGGCGGGCAAATCTTGGAAGGACTCCATTGTTGATTCAGTAGAGTTCTACCTACGGACATATCTTGGAATTCGCGGTGTTAAGCTCGAGAAATTCAGGGAAGAGATAGAGCATCTCACCAAACTGACGCCTGGGACTATCAAGGACCTCAAGAGTGCCTTGCTCGATGATATCTTGGAATCTGTAACGCTCAATGACCTCAGTAAATATCATCAATTGTCAAAGGAAGTTGACAAGATTGTTGAGGACTCGGTCATTCCAGAGGTGCTTAGACATGTTAGAAGAGATAGTAGAGAGGGCCAAGACGCTAATTGATTACAAAGAACAAGTAAAAATCAAGGTCAAGCCGTTAAAGACTTCCATAGCTCGAGTATCGTTTAAGTACAACACTATTACCATTGACCCTGCAGTGCTTGAACTAAACGAAGAGGAGATACTTTACATCATAGTTCACGAGCTGGCTCACTTGAAGTCTCGAACAGAATACCATTCTCTTTCCTTTTGGCAGGAGGTTGAAAAAGTGTTCCCTAAAACAAAGGCCTCCGAGTTAGAAGCGAGAATCTTTGAAAAACTCAATCAAAGGCGGGAGACATTTTAAATCAGTACCATTTTGTTCATAGCTATTGTTAATTATTACTTTTTGAATACAACCTAGGGGATGTCCTGTGGAGGGGCTTTTAAAGAGGATTTCCAGATATCGCCTGCGAAAATATTTGGATAGAATTCGGACTAAAAAGCCCTCTTTAGTTGAATACTATGCGATGTACCTAACAAATAAAAAATTAGAGGAGTTGAGTAGCGAAGACATTGAGAGAGCGGAGAGAGGCTTGGTGTTGATAGTTCAAGTACTATCTCAATCCGTCTCTTACTTGGGAGCAGAGAATTAAACACATTACTAGGGAACTTGAGGGTTTTTATCTTTATTTTTGTCATCGAAAGAAGTATTGGAATCTCCAAACCTCCGAAGAGCTCCTAAAAGTTGTCCGAAAAGAGTACTCTGTGGATGAGCTAATAAAATGGTGTAGAAGCCCTGTACCTCGGACAAAGTATGCCTTTAGCAGGGTATTGGAAAAAACGAAGCCAGGGGATATCTTAAGGGGGATTAATCTTGGCTTATTAAATAAAGACCAACTTTTGGAGACATAGGAGCGGAGACGAGAAAAGCTCATACCTGCCGTACGTGAAGCTATTGAAGATGCCCTTAGACTTGAGAAACCACAGTTAAAAATATCAAAAATAAATCAAAGGAGGAAGCAATCCAAAATAAGTGTTTTTGATGCGTATCTTGAATTGCTGGGGCAGAATCCAGCCACATTCTTGGAAAGATTGAGCATTGAACATGATTTCAAGGTTAGGCTGGCTAAAATTTGGTTTTTATCTAGGAATAAGAAGGAGCGAGTCGAAGAGCTCAATAAAAAATATCCAGGATTATTAGAAAAAGTAGGATACACAAAAATTTGGGAGTACGTGCGGACAGAGATTGACGAATTCATGCTGAGAGAAGCTCTGTCACAAGAACAAATTGCTCAGTACCTCAGGATTAATGAATGGAAGCTGAAACCACCTCTGAAGACCACGTTAGAGAGAGCTTTGAAAATCCCAAAACGGTCATTCAAGTGAATTTTGGTTGGGTATGAGAAATTTTTTCTCATTAAATGCAATCAAAAGAAATTAAAATAGTGTGAAGCTTTAATTTATTTTTTCCATTTATCAAGACGATATGCACGGATTTTGATGCGTGGATCGATACCCAATCCAAAGTCCCATATTGGAAGATTTTCTCCGAAGATTTTAACCCGCAAATAAAATCGTTTCCAAACTTTAATTTTCTCAAACTGTGCTAAATCAAAGGCTGACGCCGTGAAGAAACTCCTTGATGTAACCAATATCAGCTTCTCCCTCATCCGACTAGCGGCCACATTAAACCGATTCTGGTCATAAATAAAATCAAAAACCGTTGCTAAATATGTGGGGTCACTCGATGCCATAGATATTATGATAACATCCTTCTCTCCGCCTTGGAACCTCTCGACAGTATCAACCAACACCTCTCTATCACAATCTCTTAACTCCCTGTAAATCAACGCCTTGTGTGCCCGATAAGGAACGACAACCCCAACATCCAATCCCCGGGGAATGGCTTTAACTATTTCAGAGACTATCTTTGCCTCTAGTTCATTGGCCTTCGTGGAGGAAGTATCATTATGCTCAATAATGACGTAGGGATACTCAGGATGAAGAACCCACCTTATCCATTCCGGAACTTCATGATTGGTCACGATTTTCATCAAGTGCCTTTTCTTATCTCCTTTCTTCTTGCTTACTAGTTCAATCCCATCCTTACTGTAAATCAGCTCAGAGTGCATCTCCGCAGCAATTTGGGGCAAACGGTGAGTCTCTTTTAACCTGTGAATAGGGAGTACATTCTCCATTACTTCCTTGCTCTCCCACAAGGGAGGATTCCGGTAAAGGAGCTTTTCGAATTCCTTGTGCTCCTCTGGGTCAAGCTCCCCACGCAGGAATCTTAAGAAGTTTATTGCGGATAAAAATGGAACGTGCTCCTCAATAGTCTTTCTGTCTTCAATCTCCCAGTTATGAGCTTGGATTGGTTGCATCTGTCTGTGATCACCGACAATAAGAACCTGTGAACCATCTTTAGCACCCATAGTTGCCATTATGAACGTTGGGAGGTCCATCATACTCGCCTCGTCAATAACAACAAGCTCAGCCTTTGGCGGGTACTTAATCGAATCCTTGAATAGCTTGAAAATCGTTCCTGGGGTCGCAAAGATGACCTTTACATGACCTGTTTGGGACATCCATTTATCAAACTGATTAGGAGAGAGCAATTCCCGAATCTTACCTTCTTCGGCATGTGTTAGAGTGACATCATAATCCCCAGGCACGAAATTCTCGGCTCTTAGGTTGCTTTCTATCTGAGGAAGGGTATCCTTACTACTAGCCACTCTAACAAGTTCAACGTGTTTGAGCTCCTTGATATGAGGACTAAGAGCCAAACGCAATTTGGCGGTTCTAATAAGCGCTTCATCAATGGCTCTGTGAGAAACTCCAGTGACGATGAAAATCGAGGTCTTTTTTTGTTTAATTGAGGAGTACGCCCTAGCTAGTATCGCGGGCGCAACGGCTCCAGAGGTTTTACCAGTTCCAGGTGGTCCCTGAAGCCCAACTAGGAAGTTATCAATGTCCAGGATGAAACGTCTTTGGTCGGGATTTGGAGCATAAACTCCATCGCCTAATTTGCTAACGTTTTCAAGGAGATTTACAAATTCTTCAACGTGTTCCTCCATCCACAGATGTATCTTGTATTTCTCAATATCCCAATGGGTGAGTCTTCCCGATGAATAAATGTTCTGCAGTTTTTGGTAAAGGTAATGGCGGCGTGAACCATCGAGGATTTCCTCAAGAACTGTGTGGGCCCTATTCATGTTAAGGTCATCCATAGCAGGGTCGATGACCAAATAACTCCCCTCTAAAATCGTTTCACCATTAATTTGAATTCCTGAATGCCCACTTTTCGGGAAGGAATGGCTTATCAAAAACGGTCCACGCTGATGAAGGGGAAGAAGAGAAAGTTCAACCTCCCCTGTTTCTCTATCAAAGCTGTTGATTACCGCAAGGGGCGATTTTGATATTTCAAAAGCTGGGTCCTTTTCTGTTATCACAGGACTAAGCTTTACACATTTCGCATCCCTGCATTCGTTTTTGATGGGGGTTATGACAACCCATGCGGATTCATCCAGACTGAAAAGAGGAGCCTCTGTAGGATCGTAATTCCGCCAAATACCCTGATCGTCAGTGGGGGGTAGTATTGCGTACCCTCTTATTTTTATCTTTCCGCCCTTGAGTTTCCCTACCCTTGAAACTCTAATCACCATACTCCGTCCAGTCAGCACGCGAACGGAAAGCGGGAGCCGGTAATGAGTTTGGAGTTCCTCCTTCCTCGTGTTGTATTCAAGTTTCTGATATTCCTCGAGAACTTCTGCCAAACTGACATCCGCCAGGTTAAAATCTGTGAGCTCTTTGAGACTGAGGGGAGCTTTCCTAACGAACTTGTCTTTAGTACTCTCAGGTATTGAACGCTCCACATGCCTAACAGCAAGCGCCAAGTATTTGAGTAACTGTGTTAATTCCTTTTGTTTGCCCTTGGTAAGTGCGTCCCATGCTACATAAAGAGGCACCTGTTCGTCTTCCCTATGAAAGATGGGGTAAAGGGGTGGGACGTTTCCATATCCTCCAAACGAGTATTTGCCTATGTTGTACAAGAGACATGGGTTGTTTCTATCAAACAATACTAGCTGGCCATTTTCGTCCTTTTTGACAAGAAACTTGAAAAGGTCTTCGAATTCCTCTTCTAACCCGTTCCATGTAAACCACCCCTTGTGTGAGCAATGAGGAGCGTTACCATGATAGTCTTCAGGAGCTTCCCCCCAATTGAGCTGGAATTGATGAACCACAGGAATTATTCCCAAGCCTGGGGGGAACCTGAGAGCATGACGCTTTATTAGCTCATCCTTGATAATTGAGTATCCCTCTTGGTCAATGGCCTTCCTGAGACTCAGGAATGAGCGGATAGCGTTCATCCCATAGACTTCTCTATGACGCTTCACTGCCTCCATTAGCTTGTCTCTGTGAAATCTACTGTAAAAGTACAAGTGGAGGAAAACATCGTCACTCGTGCACTTTCTGAGTGCGGACTCACCTTTCTTGTTTCTCGCGTAGGGGTCACGATAATATTGTCCCTCCAAGTTTGGTGCAACATCTATGATGGCATAGAGGACTTCCGTGAAAAATTTCACTAGGAGGTCCCTCTCCATTTTGAGGGCCTCTTCTTCTCCCTCTGGAATTTCATCAACGACTTCGGCCAAGACTCTTATCCGCTTGGAATTGGAGTTCTCTACAACGCCGGATATTCCAATCAGAGTGTCGTGTATTGGATTGTGCTGAACAAAGAGATAAACCCTAACAAGTGAGTTTTTGGGATAATAATAAGGACAATCCCTGTTTCCTTTGCTCTTACCACAGCTATCGCGAGGCAAGTTGTAGCCAGTTCCGGGGATAAATTCGGGTCTGACGTCATTTGTTTTTCTCTCAATCTCCTTTTTTATGACCTGGGCCATTTTAGAAAGTTTTGGGAGGCGACTGAGTTCGGTCTTCCCAACTATGTGAGCAACCACATCAGGTTTTTTGGCCTTAGGACGTCTGAAATCAGTAGGCCATGAATAACCTCTTTTGTCAACAGGGAACTCGTAAAGGTTGGCAAGGTCATCGATGGTCTCAACTCCTGCCTCTCTGAACACTTTTTGATAACCAGGTTGAATTCCAAGGAGGCCCAAGTCTCTTCTCTCAACCGCTTTAGCTATGCAGACTGGTTCAAATGGACACTCGGCACACCGCATTGTAAGCCAGAGGTCAGCTTTTTCTGAGTTCAACATGACATAAAACGGACCATCTTCCCCTAGCTTGTTCTCTAGGGTTAAAATGTACTCTTCTACATCCTGAGGAAAGTTCAGGGTTCCTGTTGGTGGCCATTCAGTTAGTGGGGCTCCCTTGGTTACAACCGCTAACTTTATTTCTCCATCGATTTTGAGGCCGTCTAAAACCTGATTCAAGAGATAAGCGTAAATTATCGCTTGGAATCTATGGAAAAGCTTCTCCTCTTTTGTGAATTTGGCCTCCAAAACGTAAAAGGTGAAACGTTCGTTTTCTGGAACCGCCACAATGAAGTCTGCCCTCCCAGCAACGGGAAATGCTCCAATGGTCCCTTTTAGACAGGGTTGATAAATTACTGTTGGAGTTTTTTGAGATAGCTTCTCTAGTAACTCCCGAGTTTTCTCTAAGCATTCTTCTTCTGAGTCGATGTAAGTACAGTTGTTGGAGTAATTTTCTTCGAAAAACACTTGGCTTGGAGACTTGTTTGTTTTTGTTTTCTTGAAGAAGCCATAAAATTCTGCATTGGGGAGTTTTTTATGTAGCTCTTTAAGGAGTATTTCTTCAAATTTAGCACCCCACTCAACAAGAACATTATCCACGCGACTTTTGATACCCAAAACGCAGTGATAGTTGTCGAGTTTGCCACTCTTCTTCTCATAAAGGAGTTTTATGTATTGGGGGCACTCGTAAAGTTCGAAAAAGCGAGCAATCTCATTTGGCTTGAGTTCAGGTGTGATGGGATTTTGAGAGTCCATTGCCAAGCACCTTTACAAAGTACGTATGTTGTTGAGATTTAATAATTTTTCTAGGGGCAAAATAATTACGCTTAATAGCATTATGAGCTCTCGGGCTTTTAATTTACGTAATCGTAAGCCCAAACACTTAGAAAACATGTTGGAGGGATTAAAATGTATTGTTCAGCTAACAGAGTCTTGTGAACGTTCAAAAGATTGCACATGTTGTAATGTCTTGTTTTTGCATTCCTCCAAGGACACAGGTAGTTTTGGGTAAAGAGGAGATTTTATCTCTTTGGGCTTAATATGGAAGCGTCATTTTTGATAAATTCGAAAAATAACGATTTGGGCAAGCTGGGCATTAAATAATAAAGATAGATAAAAGATAAAATAAGTAGATAGAATCTATGACACATTACAAGCAATTCTGTAAACTCAAGTTGGCATGCATAGTGACTCAAAAATACAAACATTGCCTTGTTCGAACTTTTTCCTCTGTTTGTGTCTCCTGAGGTACTCCACGCAGTCCGTTTTTGAATTACCGGATTTCAGAGCCCCATTCGGCTTCCAAAACTGTCCAAACTTTCCCATATTTAAAAAAACAGTTATCCTGTTAGAATTTTTTGAATAAGCCATTTTAGGGGCTGTTATGTACACAGCTGAATTTAATGTTGAGTACAATCAAGAAGGTTTGGGGGTTGCCCATGGCTAGGATATCCCGCGAGGTAAGGTCAAAGATACTGTCTTACATTTCCGAGGTTGGAATCGCAACGCGTAATGATATCATAAAGACAACTGGAATCGACGGGAAGACACTAACTAATGCTTTGAATGCTCTCTGTGAAGAGGGAATACTTGAACTCATAAACGAACGACCAAAAACATTTAAATATCAACCGAGAAACGTGGTGAAAGTAGATTTTAATGAGATTGAGGATTATTATCAACTAAAGTTCTATGTTTTTAAAAATTTAAGAGAAATGGGGTGGCGATTAAGCCCAAGAAAACATGAAATTGCTGCAATAGCTCTTATGTACACTAAATTTACGAGATTTAGAGTTTTAATCTTTGGAAGCCAGGGGGTTGGAAAAACCTCCTTGATTCGGGCTGTGTTGGGACATACTGAACCTCCATTAGTCCTTGAGGATTTACACACAAAAAAGCTGTATGATGTGTTTTCATCTGTTAAGGAGAATACTAAAGTTATTGAGGAACAATATCGGCATGGATGGGGCAGGGAGATGCCCAGTAAATTTGACAAGTTCCAGATAGTCCCTTTGTCTAAAATTGGTCCTTCAGAGCTTCTTTTTAGATTTATCCCCATCAGGGTAACCCAACCTATCTCCTCAGCTAAAGGATTTTTCAAACAAGTCCATTTTGAATTTCTAAATGTTCCTAACTCTAAATCTCTCCTCCCCGAGCAAGCGGTTGAACTCTTAGATAAAAGGCTTGGAGAGTATTGTTATTTTACTATTGACCCAGCTAGAATTGAGGAGGTTGTAAACAAGTTAAAAATTGATGAGCTAGTCAATTACACAGATGATACAAGTGCTGAATTTTACAGAATAAACGCTAGGTATGACGCATTGATTAGGGATGATGTTAAACTAGCCAATTGGACTGAGCTTTGGGATATTCAGAGTCTGTATGATCCGTTAAACACTGATTTACAGTTATGGAATAATGCTTTAGAAGTGCTAAAATTTAACTATGCCTGGTCTGGGGATGTTGAGAATGCTGTTAGACAAACTGTGGACTTCATTGTTGATGCATTTAGTACTTTCACATTAGTAAAAAGAAAAGATGTTTAAATACAGGTTAACTGTATTTAATTTGTTTTTTTTCTTTTCCTTCAATTGTATCTTTCGCGATTAGGTAGTAGATGTTAACTAAGTTCCTCTGGCCAATGCGATGTAGCTGGTCCTCTGCTTGAAGGAGAACGGACGGAGTCCAGTCCAATTCTACAAAAATGGCACGGCTCTTGTGGTTTGCAAGTTTATTCATTCCGCTCTTGGGAGGATACTTAAGGAGGTTGTGTTTTTCAAGAGCACGTTCATCTAACAAAAACCGTTATGTCCCAAAGCCATGATGCTTTTTGAAAAGCACTTTCTCAAACAACAGCGAGAATCTTGGGCAATACGAATTTTTTCGTGTCATTAAATGGAACGTTGGTGGGGGTTCTGAAGTGGGCTTTCGCAGCAGGGCTGTTCTCGTGATGTAAAACTCACTTTTCGAAACGTGGCTTTGCATAAACGGGCCATTTTAAGGCCGGTTGTCTTCAAGACGGTGTGTGGTAGAGGTTGGAAGTGTTTTCTCTCATTTTTGTTATCTTTACCATGGGGGTGATGGGGAAAAGAGTGAGTGATGGTGTTTTGTTAGACCCCTGCGGTAGTGTTTTGACTTAGGATTAGACCCAAGTCAGCTCGAAGTGAACAATGTTTACCTCCTGTAAAACAGCCCTATGGTCGATTTCCTCTAGGAGAAGGATTGTTTGTGGACTCTTTGATTGTACGGTGTTGTGTGTTTCCATTTGTCCTGTTACCCTAGGTAGTTGACAAGTATTTAGGTAACTTTATTAAGTAGTAATAGATGAAGAGATAGACTCAAGCACGCGAGATATGGCCTTCTAATCTCAATTTCACAATGTTTTTAGTCTGCGTGTTTTTTTGATAGTTAAATTGCTTCGAATAAGGAGGGGGTGATGTAGATGGCGCTGGGTGGAGCGCTTTGTTTGTTTAATGATTTCAATGAGAAGCAGTTTGATGACGAGGACCTTGAAACTGCAATCAGAGAGATAGTGGAGGCTGTAATCGGAGAGTTCACCGCGGAAGGAGGCATCTTGTATGTTGATGTAGATCATGCCCTCGAGCGCGTTACTGTATTGCTCGATGTTGCTGCTGATGACTTCGATATTGTCTATGCAACGAAAGAGTTGTTAAGAGCTGTTATGTATGTCTTGCTTGCGAAGTGCTACTTGTACGATGCAGTGGTCAACATTATTACGTATTATGATGAGTGTACTGCAACTGCAAGATTCGACTTCCTCAATGAGGAGACTGATGAGAGAGACTTTTGACTTTCTTCTTTTGTTTTTGTTGACAATAATTGACAAAACTGAACAAATGGCAATGTGGATTACTGATGCTAAGTTTTAAAACTGAAACCATAAAAATTCACATTCCCTAAGCAGCTTAGCACAGTTAGGTCTAGCATCTTAGAACTTAAATGCTAGAATACTAGTGCCCCCCTTAATGTCCATCCATCTTAATCTTCTTACCATTCTTGTCTGTTCTCGTCTTCTCCTCTATCTGCTTAACCAACGCCTTAACCCTCACTGCATACGTCGCTGAACTTCTGCTTGGGATTCAAGGGCATTTGAAGCAGAGTCTTCAATTTGGTAGTCTAACCGTCATGCTCTGCAATAATGGAAATACAAATTGTAGATTGAGATTTTTGATATCCCGAAAGTTTTCTGGAGATAAAATAATGCTATTCTACAAAGGCTTTCTTTTTCTTATTGGGTATGTTTTTCTCCCGACCTTTTGATGAGTACACTTTTAGAAGAGTTTCTCTGTGAACAACATAAGCGAGTTCTGGCATTAGTTTGTCCACAAGACCGTCAAAAATGCGTTTGGTAAACTTTTTGTACCTCATAAAGTACCTCGGATCCTCGGTTATTGAAATGTAGTGAAGGAAATCCACGCCCTCAGCGCGGCCTAAATAATAATTCTTGTACCTTCTCATGTTATCGAGACCAACAAAGCCTTTTCCAAACAATGATGCACCAATCCCCCTATCTGCGAGCTCGAACATTCTAGCTTGTAGATAGCTATCTACATATTTCCTTATTGCTCTTAATGATAAGATTGGTCTGTTTGGGGGATATTTTTTAAGCCATGCATTGTTTTCGTAAAGCCGTTCAAGTGTTTTTTGGCTTGTAAAAGCGCGTTGTGGGGTGTAATATTTTTGAAAGATCTTATCAATAGAATAATAACCAAAAATAGATTCCGTTGAGTCAATTATGTACAACTTTTTGAAAATTTTGAGCTCCTCTGTAATGATTGGGTGAACAAAAATTGGAGTAAAGCTTTTTGTTGCGTCTCCTTTCAATTTTTTTCTGTGTAAATAAATGATACCTCTCTTAGTGTCGATTTGGCTTAGTAATTCTCCATCAACTTCGACTTGGAATTGGAGGTCGTTGATTTCTGAGCCTCGAGCGCCAGTGAAGATGGCAACCAACGTTGCTAATCGAAGATTTTCAATAGTCCTTGTCCTCTTGGTATTGAGGAGTATCCATAACCACTTAAGACCATCCTTTATTCGCTGATCTGTGATGACTTTCTCTTTTTCGTGTTCTTGGTACTCTTTCAGCTGTCGAGCTTTCCTTTGAAGCGTTGACTTTGAAAGTTGAGATAAGTAGAATTCCACGTCAAAAACTTCAATACCAATTGTTTGAGAGAGAAAGGTATCGTATTTGCTAAGTAGGATGTGCTCTAATACCTTTCTTATGGAGTAAAGATAAGTTCTAAGGGTGTGAACTGCAGGTCTTCTTTCTTTTATGAAAAGGTTAAAGGCATTGTAAACATTTCTAGCGGTTATCGTTATCTCATCAGCTTCTAAGTTAATAGAGTTTACCTTATCCATGTATTCGATGAATATGTTGATTGCTGTTGATCTATTTCGAAACTTCCCTACGGTTAATTGCCCTGAATTTCGTAGGCGTACTAATTCTTCTTTGTATTCATCAAAGTCGCTTAGACGAAGCACAATCTTGTTGCCATTTTTGAAAGTGGGGGTTTGTTGGGGTTTGGAGAATACTTTCCTTCTCATTTTACCACCCCCGATTTGACCATCATGAGAACAGTAAACTTCCTGGTATTTAAACATGGTTCTTTGTTTACTAAAGAACCGATGAGTGTATGCGTGTTTAATCGATAATGGTTTACTATTTTTTCAGAAGCTTGTGTTTGGAATCCAAATTTGTTAACAAAAATAGAAAAGGTATGCCACTCCTCATCGGTTCGCAACCCAAATCTTTTCGCTCAAGGATACTCAAAAAGGGAGGTTAAAAGGTTTTACCCCGAAAGTGAAAGAAACGTCAGCTGAAGTTCTTCCTCCTCCCATTGAGAGGAGCGATT
>Ga0256838_1000576_pt1 | contig 21330 bp, 12 predicted proteins | sample 4571419metaG_FD_185978 | JGI IMG/M metagenome (GOLD analysis project Ga0256838, IMG submission 185978) | Hydrothermal vent microbial communities from Guaymas Basin, Mexico - 4571-419 | ecosystem: Environmental > Aquatic > Marine > Hydrothermal vents | place: Mexico: Guaymas Basin | collected...
CATCTCCTTTTCTCATAGCATCAATAAATGCTTTATTTGACAGGTCTAAATATTCTTGTGGAATTTCTCAATATCTTTTATTTATTATTTCTCATCAATGAACTACATATTCATCTTTTATGTGTGGATCCCATTCAAAGTTCATTGTAATATTTGTAAATGGGCTATTTCAGGCTCTAAACGGTGTATTAACTGCATAAATAAAACTTTCATAAGCATTTACTACATCCTTATAATCTATTTTTTTTCATCTCACATTTTCATCATACCATAGATAACTTGCCACAATAGCTGTTAAATCATTTAAAGCACAGGCTCAGTGGATTTCCTGACTAACAACTGCTATAAAATTTGCACATTGATCAAGTAAGGATCTGTAGTACTTAGGTGGTCTTGTGGCAATGTTATTTGAAGCATTTGAATTTAATCATTTTGTTGCTATATCTTTTGCAGACCATCCAGCACAGTATGGACCTAAAATACTCATGTTATGAAAATAAATCCATCATTCATCATACAAATCCCTTGCTTTAATTCATTGATAATCTTTATAAACCTCATCAAACCAAAAATCCTTTACAATAGCTCATGATAGAATACTATTAAGTGTTGATAGACTATATATTAGATTTGCATTATTTCTAGAAAAATCATCTTGATTAATATATCCATAGATAAGATCAAAATATTTGTTATCTGACATTTTACTTATATTTAAGAAATAAAAAGTTTAAATTTCTTGAAATGAATTAAATGTATGAGTACTTTTAAGTTGTTTTGTAAAGTTCCTTATTTCTTCAAAATAGGATTTGTCTTGAATAATAGGATAATAAACTGTCCTAAATAAAGAATATTCCATACCATCTACTAATTGTATACTTTCTAATAATTTTGTGGTTAATTTTGGTAAGATTTGTTCTGGTAATCATATTACTTGGGATAATTGAGGATAATATTTTTGATTCCAATAAGGTCATTTAATATCCATAGCAAATCAGTTAACTAAATCCTTTTCTTTTAGGTATTTAATTTTTTCTGGAAAGCTTCAATTAGTATCAACTCTAATTTTTAAATTAGGATTTATTTGTTTAATTCGATTTATAGTTTTTTCAATTTCTTTTATATTATGAATTAGAAATTCTCAACCACATAAAATTACAATGTCTAAGAAATCGTTTTTTAATGCTAGTTCTACTTCTTCTAAGTTTAATTTTTTATGATATTTATTTGGATCAACTTGAATAATTTGTAGTGGTCATTTATTTGTAGGTCAGATTTTATAATCCCAACCTGCTAGTGTTCTGTTGTGACAACCATAGCATCTAAAATTACATCAATTTGTATATAAAACTACTCAAAATAAACCTGGTTGATCTTTTGTTGTAAATTCTAGTCAATAAAATTTAAGCATTTTAATAATATAATTAAAATAAATTACATGTAAAACAATGATAGATTATTTATACTAACAAAATAAATATAGTTAAATATAGTAGAAAATACTTTATAACATAACAACTTGTTAAATAAACTATATTAAAAATCTATTAAAAAACTAAATTAATACATTTTAAAAGACAAAAAATATGGTAACTATATTATAATAATGCTAATGTATCACATCTTGTTAAATAGTTTAATATATTTTATTTATTATATATTATTATATATAGAATTTTAGAAAAGACAAGAGAAAAAGACACTACCTTTTATAAGTCTGTTAATTATAAATATAAATGTATATATTTTTGATTTATAATACTTTTTAAAGTAAAAAAAGATTTTAAAGCAAAAGAATAGATAAATAAAAGAATGTGACAAATTATATTCCTGAAAATTAATGCATATCGACACAAAATTTTTATTTTCTATAAGATGAGGTAAAAAGAAAAAATATTTATTTGTAGTGATAGATAATTATAGTAAAAAAATATATTGTAAGATGTATCCAGGTAAAACAGCATGTTCAGTAACAATACTTTTAAAACAAGTGATACAAAAATCTTCATATAGGATAGAAAGCAGTAATAATAGGGGATTAAAAAGAATACCAATAAACAGAAAAACACAAATTTGTTAAAGTGTGTAAGAGAAATAGAATAAAACAATGATTTTAATATAGAAGTTTATATAATTTGGTCAGAAAATTATATTTTATTAAATTTAATGTCTTTGTTTTTAGATGATTACAATAATAGGTTTATTAATGGATTTTTGTTTTCTTTACCCATAATTTATCAAGTGCCAGGTAATATAATTAAAAATTATTTTGGTGAATATGCATATAATAATATGCTAATGATAGATATATTAATAATTTTAATAATTGGTATAGCTTTTATTATAATATAATTTTATTTATTAAGTTATTTATTAGTCAAATAGTATATTATTTGATAAAAATATAAGAATTTATATAATAAATTAGTGAATGTAAATATAAAATTAATATAATTTTAAAATATAAATAGTTAATATGGGAAGAATGGATAATTTATTATATATTGAAACAGAAAAAGATGTTTTAGATGCATGATTATGAAATAGATCTATGGAAAAGTTAAAAAAGGCTTTAGGTAAAGATAAAAGGGAAATCTATTGACTTGGGGATTTTTTCCAATTTATAGAAGAACTGTTTAGGGATAATAAAAGTTTATCTGTAAAAGATTTCAAAATAATTATAAACTTATATAAAAATAGAAATATTTGAAATCAATCTATTAATGAATATATGAAAGAATATTTAAGGCATTACATAAAAGAAGATCTAAAAAAAAGATTATGAGAAGAATATATATCAGTATTGTATGAATTTATAAATGGTTTAAAGATATCGAATAATGGATTTGTTGGGATATGAGAAAAGGAATATAAATTTTTAGTTGAAAAAATGTGATATCCTATAATAGAGGAATATCTATTGTTTATAGATAATAATTTAAGAAGTTTATTAGAAAACATTAATAAGAAAATAAAAAAGATTGGAGTTAGACAAGATTATATCGAATTTGTTAATTTTTTAAAAGTAAATAATAAAATAAATTCTAAGAAGGAATTAATAGTATTTATGAAGGAAATAGATAAAAATATTAGATGATTTTTAAAAAAACAAAATATTCTTGATAATATTGATAAAGTAAAGTTTAATATAAAAATAACCCCAAAAGAGTTAGAAAATGTTATTCCATTTGCTGAATATAGACATAAAAAAATTTACAAAAATTTGGAGGAAAATGTTTGATATATAACTTTTGATTCTCAAAATTGAGAAAATTATAAAGAATCTTTTATAGATACTTATATTCACGAATTTATACCTGGTCATGCTTATTTTTATTTTAGAATGCTAGATAATGAATGATTTAAAGAATTTACCTTAGGAGATACTTTTATTGATAATTTAATAGTAGAAGGTTGGGCACTATATGCTGAAAAGTTGATGGATGAAGTCGGATATTATGATAAATATATGAGCTTAGCAGTAGATATATATATTTTATTAAGGATTGTTAGAATGAAAATAGATGCTTTGTTACAAACAAATAAAATTAATTTCGATCAAGCAGTTAAAATGTTAATGGAGTATATGGGATATGATAAGAAATTAGCTATATCAGAGGTGACCCGATATAGTTTATATCCTTGATTACCTAGTTCTTATTATATGTGATTCACTTTAGTAAGAAATATGAGAAAAGATTTTTTTAGAAAAAAAAAGAGAGATTTCCTTTTTTTTCATAAGGATCTTTTTAAATTTTTATCTGATTTGAATAAAAAAAAGATAAAAAACGTTAAAGAAATTCTATCTTTATGGAATGAATATACAAAAATATAATATGTAAGTTGTAGGAAATTAACAGTGCATTTACACTAAAAAAATAAATATAATAAAAAATATTTTATAACATAACAAATTGTCAGATAAACTATATTTAAAATTTATTAAAAAACTAAATTAATACATTCTCAAAAATAAGAAATATGGTAACTATATTATAATAGTGCTAAAATGTCATATCTTACTAAACAGTTTAATATATTTTCTTATATTATATACAAAATTTTAAAAAGAATAAGAAAAAAAAAGATTTTACTATTTATAGGTCTAGTGATTATAAATTATTATTAAGAACCTATTTAATTTTTATACATTAAAGTATAAATCCTCCGTTTTATTCCTATAACTTATAAAATAATAATTTTTAATAAAAAGTTTTTTCTCTTTTTAAAGATTAGAGAATTTATCAGAATTATCTTTATTAAATCTGATTAGATTCTTTTAATGTTTTTTACAAATCAAAAAATATTAAATTTGCAGAAAATTAAAAATGTCTAATTAAAAATTAGCTTAGATGAATATTTTTTTAAAAAGGTATATCATCATAATCAATAGTGCTAGAGTTATTATCAGGGCACTCAATATCGTATTCTATAAATTCCATTTTATAATACGGGATATCATATATATTACAATGAAAATCCTTTTTATCTTTATAAATAAAATCAATAAAGTCCATAAAATCTCACATTAGTACAGTGAATCTAACAGCTTCATGAAATTCACCATATTTATCATAAAAATTTATATTACTATCAATTCTATTAGATAACCAATCTTTATATTTATCTAAAATTGGTTTTATTTTATCTACTATCTCTTTTTTGGATAATAGTCAGTGTTTATAAAACGCATTTGAAAGTAAGATCAAGAAGCCAAAGCTATTAGTACCCCATGTTGGCTCATCATCATTAGATTTATTCTTATCATTAGAAAAAAGGTCTACAATTTTATAAAAAAACTTTTTTATTCTTGATTTTAACTTAGAAGTTAATGTAATATTTTTATCATTTAAAATAAACAAAATTATTTTTGCAATATCTCAAAAGTTTTCCAAAGAAATTGGATTATATTCTTTTTCTAAAAGTTCATCCATGATCTTATCTACCTGTTCTTTAGTAATCTTTTTTTGTTTTAATAAAGGTATTAATAATTTTTTATTTTCTTCAGTATTAATAATTGTGTCAATTTGATCTTTTGATAAAATTAAATTACTATAAGCAATCACTTTAATAGGTAATATTTTTTTCAATTCCATACAATCTTTATTATTACTATCTTCATTAATAATTTTTATAATTCTATCAACTTGTTTATTATTTAAAACTTTTTTTTGTCAAATTACTATATATGGTATTATTTCTAAGAATTCTGGATTTTTCCTTACAAAATCTTCAGATAAATATCTATCTGTTATATATCAAGGAATTAAATATTTCCTGAAAAGATATTTTACATATTCATTATCATGATATTTTTTAAATAGATGTCTTATATTTTTTTTACTTAACTTAACATCTTTAAATAAACTATAAGAAACAAATCATTTATCTATTAGAATATCTATTATTTTAAATGGAACTTTATTTGTAGATATAATTTGACTTATAATTGATCTTAGATAACTTCAAGCACAATCACTATTAGAATCTACATCTAGATGTTCTTCAAATAATCTTATAATTGTTAAAATATGTTTTGGTGTAAAATTTTTTTGTTTTTTTATCCAATATTTTCACATAAAATTATTAGTTGTCAATGACAATATAAAAAGCCGTAAAAAAGGTTCTCAAAGATATTCAGAGAAAGTAGTACTGTAAAATTTATTATATTCAATCATTAGGTCATATCATTTCTCCCTTTTTTTTATATAATAAGGATTATTATATACGTCTTCAACAATATCTAAATAGAAAAAGACTTTAATAAATCTTTCTAATCTCTTGCTTCACAATTTATGCATATATTTTTCTGTCCTAACAAAAGAGTCTAAAAGGATAGATTTAATTTTTTTCCTAATTTGTCCTTTTTTCCTATTATCTTTAGTAGACAATAATTGTCTTATCAGATGTATTAAAATTATATAATGAATAAATTTAATAGATTGAAGAATAGGATCATTTGAAATTAAATTATTTAAGATTTTTTCCTTTTCCTTGTTATCTATTTCTTTATTTTCTATTTTTTTATTTACTTCAATAAAATATTCACGTATTAAGTTTTTACCCAAATGATATTTTCTAATTTCTGAACTTATTTCTTCAATTTCTTTTGGATCGATTTTTATTTTTTTTCCACTATTAAAATCATATAAGATATTTAACAATTTATCACCACAATACAACTTTGTTTCTTCACCCTCAATCTTATTTTTTAATTCTTCCTTAGACATTGTAGATAACATACTTCTAATATCTGTTAAGAATCATTTTTCTAATATATCAAGATGTTTCTCTATTTCTTTTTTATAATTAATTTTATTATTTGTTTTGTTCATTATATTTTTTATTTTAAATAAAAAAAATGGATATTATATAATTTTATTAAAGAGTAATAACAAAGAATAAAATTATATAATATCCATTAGTCAAATAATTATAATTTATCATAATTTAAACATTTTATTTATAAACAAAATTTTAATAAATAATAAGGCGATAGGCCTGTATCATAGATGATTTTGTTTTAGGGAACTTTCCCCAACACTACCTATCGCCTAATTACATAATATATAATATATTTTATTTATTTGATTTTTTAATTTTTTTAACATTTTTTATATTCTTTACTAAATCTATTACTAATAAGTATTAATAATAATTTTTATAAAAATATTTTGTCAAAAAGTTTACTTTTTATATTCTATTACTAGGTATGAGGTATCATGAATAAGAAATATAAAATTAATCCAAATAAATATATTAAAGAATAAAAGTATATATTTTACATATTCAATATCTTTCATAAAAACAAGAAAAACAAGAATAGATACTAACACAACAGTCATTAAAATTACAAACAATTGTAATTTTAATGACTTAATAAATAATTCAACTCTTTCTTTATTTAATTTGTTTTTTTCTATATATTCTTGAAAATAACCAGAACTAAGGAAAGGATAAATTATAGCAGAAATTGCAACTAATACAGAAAATAATCAAATTAAATTAGAGAAATTATTTACTGAAATAAACTTTAAAAAAATATCTACTAAATATTTATTTCCTATGATTATTTTACTAGAAAAATAAGTTAAAATAAGTGGCAAAATAATAAAAACAAATATTACTAAAGACTTATTTCTTTTAGTAAGAAAAAACTTAAAAAACTCATAATATATTCAAATAATTGGAATGTTTATCATCTTTATCATTATTAATAATTAAATTAATTCTATTTTCAATTATGTTTTATTATAACATTTATGAATTTGTTTTCAAGTTCTTTTTTTCAATATTTCTCTTTACAAAATCTAGCGTAAATTGATATATTAAGAATATTGTTAAAATATTTGCAAAATAAAATGACAATAATAAACTACTAATCATAATATCATTTATTAAAAAGAAAAAAGGAATTAGTATAGTAAAAATTAGCGAAAATCATAACCAATCTGACATAGAATTATAAGTCTCTTTTAAGACATTTGCCAGACCTATATCTGTATTTCTATCAACTAAATATTTAATAATATCAATAATTTCTTTTCTTGTATTATAATTATATAGATAAAATGCAACTATAAACCATGAAAAAAATATTAAGAAAATAATAAAAATATTATATAAATTAACATAATTTGTATATAATAAATGAATATTTATATTTAGTCCTAGAAACATATACAATAAAGGAAAAAATAGAAGAACAAATACAAATAAAAATAAAATAGCTAATGACATTTTACTTTCGTATTAATCTAATAAATCCTTACTTCCCCTAATAATCTTTATAGATCTTTTTTTTATTGATTTAAACCCTTCTAAAAGGATGTTATTAAGTATAAAGAAAAAATATAAAAAAACAAGATTAGACTATTTTTTATCTTTTTACATGTTATTAATAATTGAATTTTCTTTATTTAGTTTTTAAATATATTCTTTATTTTTATTCTAATTATGCTTATTTTTCTATTTCTAATTTAATATTATATTTTTGAAGAATATTTTTAACTCACTCCTGATATTCTTTATCATATTCATTCCAATCTTTTTCATTAACTTTTACTTTTTCCCAATAATCTAAAGGAACCGTATTTGTTTCTTCTTGTGGAAAAACTAATCATTCTGTATATTCATTACTTTGAATATAGAAAAATGGACTAACCAGGTCTAGAATTTCTATCATATCTTCTTTATCTAATTTTAATTGTGTTATATCAACATCTTTGTTAAGATATTTCTTTAAAATCTCAATTTTTTTTTCTATTTTTTCTATATCTTTCCTAGTTATATTATGGTATTCTAGATCTTCATCAGTATATTCTTTTATAGAATAGAAAATATTACTAATAATATTATAGGTCAATTCAAATAAATCATATATTAAATAATTACCAATATTTATAATAACATCTTCTGTTTCATTAGTTTTCTTAATTCATGATATTATTGATACTAAAATATTTTTTTGAAAATACATTAATGGAAAATTATAGAATTCTAATTCTGATTCAATTATATCACTTACAGATCAGTATTCATTAATATCCGTACTTTTATCAAGTATCCAGTTTATTATATCACGAAAATTCTCAATATAATACTCTTTTATCTCATTAAAATCATAATTATTATAAAATTCATAGACATTTTCAAGATGATAAATATTAATATCTTCACTTTCATGTAAATATTCTGTATAAATTGCTTTATAAACAGCTAATACAATATCATTTTGTGTTCAAAGAAATCAATAATTAGGGATATAAACACTTGCAAAAGTTATAGTTAGAAAATCTTCTTCTCAATTTACTCATTCAATAAAACCAAATCTATTTTTATATAAATCCATAAGTTCATCTAAAGAATCATACTTCTGCGATAATATATCAAATGCAAATGCTATTATATTTTCACCATAATCTAATTTATCTTTTCTTAAAAAAACTTTATAATCACCAAAAATATTGTTTCAATCAGAATCTACATTAATATCTTCAGTAACAAAATTAACAGACAACATAGGACTTCAGCCATTTTCTAACATTAATAAAAGATTATCACCAGTACAATTATGAGTAACTTCTATAATGTTAGAATCTTTTGATAATAACATTTTTTTATATTTTAGAAACAAAATAAACTAGATTTACAATATTCTATACTTTGGAAATATAGTTTAGTTAAAAAATATTGTTAAATAAAATAGAAATATAAAATTTGAGATTATAATAAAAGAAAATTTAATCAATTTTAAAATTATCTATAACTATAAAATTTTTAGATATATCTTTTATTTTTTCTTTCCATAATATTTTAATAGGAGAAATAATTATAATCTTTTTAAACCTTTTGTAATTTTCCTTTAAGATATTTAAGGTTTTATCTATATCTAGATTATCTAAAATAAAATCAGAAACTATTACTAAAATATTATCTGACTTTGATAAAATTTTACTATAAAAATTAATATTATTTTTGTCTAATAAAAATTCAAAAGTATTTTTATTTAAACATTTAAATTTATTTCTATTTTTTTCTAAATATTTTAAATCTTTATCTTTGATTTTTTCTATTCTATTTATAAAAATATCTAAGTTGGAGCTTAATAATGTTCATCAACCTTGAACATCATCTATAGATATATCTTTTAAAGTAATAAATTTATCTGTTCTAATTAAATAGCTATCTCAGATTGTCCAATCAAAAAAACTAAAATGTCAGATTCAAATGGTATTATTTTTTTTAGCTACAACTTTAATTGTTTTAAAGATGTTACTTAATAAATTTACATAAAATTCTTTATCCATAGAACCACTAACATCACATAATATATGAACAGATGAGGTTATTTCTTTTGGACTATTGATTCCATCTAGATAATTATATTTATTATATAGTCTTCTATCTATTTGATTATATCTTTTTTCTTTTTTTAGGGTTACTTTTTTAATTTCATTAATTATTTTAGAAATACTTCAGATATTTTTTCAAGTTTCAAATTGATATTTGTAAAACAAGTTATTTATTCATTTTCAGGATCTATTATTAAAAGAATTATTTATTTCCTTTTTAATTTTATTTTGTACTTGTTCTTTTCTAATTTTATCTTGAAAGTCTTCATCAGACATTTTATTTAATTCTTCATGTGTTAATTTATCTTGTACTTTTCAATCAGTTTTATTAACTATATTCTCAATATACCTATCTATAATAATCTTCTTATATTCAAATCAAATAAAATCAATTTGTGTAATAATATTATTAATTTTCTTGAAAATATTAAAAAATATTCTTTCAAGATCTAATTTATTATCTTGTACGCTTATGTCATAGGCTTTATTTAATAAAATATTTAATAACTTTATAATTTTATTTAAAACAGAATCAATCTTTATAAAAACTTTATTTATTTCTTCTTTTGAAATTCAAATATCTACTAAGACCTGTTTTAAATTCATAATATCTATAAAAGTTCAATATTTTTCATAATCTTTATAATCATATAATACATTAAATCAAAGTTGCTTATAATTGTCAACTAATCTTTTTTGCTTATTATTTTTATTAATTAATTCTAGTAAACTGTATTTATAGATGTTATAAACTAATTCTTTAATACTATCTGAAATAGCTGATAATAAGATTCATCAAACATTAGGAAAATCAATACCATAAAAAATTTCTTCTGATAAAAGTCAAAATCAATTGAATAAATATTCAGTAATAAAAAATCTTTCAGATTCACCTTTATTTTCTAATCATAAAATATTTTCATAAAGAAAGTTATTTAAATTTTCTTCATTTAACATATCTAAAAGAACTGTCTCATTTATATAAGAATCATCTACAATATTTACAATATTTCAAATAAATTTTTTTTGTAAATTAAATTCTTTTTCAAAATAGAAATCTTTATCAATTGATCTGAAAATAATATGTAGAATTTCATGAGTTATAATATTTTTAGCAGAGTTAATGATAAGATTAAAATAACTTTCCTTACTTATATTTATTTCAGGAATAAAATTAGTATTAATTAAACAAGTATCTAAATAATTATTCTTTAAATTTTTTATTCGTTCTTCAACAATATCTTTTATTCTAATTTCTGAAATACTTAATCCTATATTATTTTTATTTTCTTTTTTTATTCTTAAATAAAATCTATAAATTTTATTTAATATAAATTCATAAGGATTTTCTTTTTCATTATTACTATTATAATTATAATTACTATGAAAATAATCTTTAAAAAGATTTAATATAAAATTCTGGATATCATTTAGAAAATACTTTTTTGATAAACTACTAGATAAAAGATTTAATCTTTGTAATTCAAATTTAATATCAATCTTAAAGTTTTTTTGTTGTAAATAAGAACCTACAAGTTTATTTTTAATTATAGAATTAAAAATCAATTTAATACCTAAAAATAATTTAAAAATTTGTAGTACTTCAGGTTCTAATAAATAAATTAATACTAAATTATCTTCATTTTTTTTATCTATAACTTTAGTTGTTTTTTTATTTTTATTTATTGTTTCATTTTCTATTTCTTTACAATTACAAATTCAATCTAAAATATCTGTTTTTTCTATAAAAGGAATATCATTATTTAAATTAAAAATATCTATTTTTTCATAAACATTTAATAGTTTATATCATTTATTCTTATCCTCTTCAATAAAACTATTAAGAAGATTAATATTATTAATTAAAATATTCCCTATCTTATTTAACTTCTTAATATCATCCTTACTAGTTTGTTGTTTGTTATTAGCCATAAAAGAAAATTTTCTTCTATTCTGACCCTCAATGCTATTTATTAAAAATCATTGATTTATGTAATTATGTGTTATTGATTTTAAAATAGAAAATTTATTTTTAAATAATAAAAAATTATTATAAAAAATTTTTTCTATATCTACAAAAATTTCTATTCCATTTGTATAAGCAATATAATCTTTTACGTTTTTTTTATTGATTTGTGAATAAATCTTCTTTATTAAATCTGAATTTATATATTTTCAAATCAGGTAGAAAAAATTTTTTTCTGTTAATTCTTTTATATTATCAAAACTATATTTTAATCAGTCCAAATTATTAATAAATTTAAGATTATATAAATCTATTAAATTATCAATTTTATCCTGAAATAGATTTTTTAGGATGTTTTGTTCTATTTTTCTAATTATTTTATTTACTTTTTGTCAAAATAAAATATTAAATTCTTCTTTATTTTTGTTCTTAATTATTGTACTTAAAATAATTCATTTTTCTAGTTTATTTATATCTATATTATTTTCTAGTTGAACTAAATAAAAAACAGATAAAAAGAAAATGTCATCTATAAGTTGTTTTATTTTTTTATTAATTTTATTTGTTTCTTTCCTTGCTTGTGTTTTATTTTTTGTCTGTAAATTATATTGATCATCTTCTAATAAATCAGAAATTTTATTATTAAAGTCAAGTAATTGGTATATATTTTTATCTATTAGGTTAATGAATTCATTAAAAAAGATAGCTATTTCATATTCATCTAGTTTATAGATTATAGATAAAATATTTATATAAAAATTATTTTTAAGAGTAGATCAATCTAATTGTTTAAGAAAATTCATTAATAATTTTTGTTTTTCATCCATTGTAAAAGAATCCAAAAAGTTTTTGTTTTCAGAAATAAATTTAGAAAATTTTTCAGACAAAGGATTAAAGTCATCTAATCAACAGAAAAAATTAGAATAAAAGATATAATCTACTTTATTATGAAGAAAATCATATATTTCATCAACTCCTATTATTTCTTTTTTTTGTCTTTCCAAATTATTTTGATTATAATTATATTTATTACTGTCTTTATCTTTAATATTATTAATCATGTTTAGGTTATATTAGATAGATTTAAAAGTAAGTTTAAATTAAGCAAAAAACAAAAACTTTCTTAATCTAGGAATAATTAAAATATAATTATTTAATAATAAAAAGCAATAAAATATTTTAATCATTTCTATTTCTATATATGTAATGTATATAACTTATATTAAATATAATATTTATTAAAAATAGATGATAAAAATAGATAAAATTAAAATATTGTTTTTAAGAGAAAAATATTTATATATATTATAATATAATTGATTCTATTTTATTTAAAACATAATAAACTAAAATAAAATGGATAATAAAAATTTAAATAAAAGTTTAATTTTAAATATTTATGAATATTTTAGAAAGCAAATTAGCACTAGTGATATAGAAATAAAAGATTCAGGATTAAAGAAAAAATTAGATTCTTTAATTGATAAAAACAAAGAAAAATATTTTAACATTTTAATTCCTTTGATTAAACAATCCTGAACTAATATATATAAAACATTAAAAGATTATATTTATATTTTTGAAAATAAAACTATTTACTGGGATGCAGTGGAATCTTGGGAAATAAGAAATTATGGACTTCAAATAAGAAAGAAAGTAAATCTAATATTATTAGAAACGATCATAGAAGATATTTTAATAGATTTATTTAATATTGACCTAAAAAAGATAAAGGAAATAGTTAATAATTATAATTATATTTTTCCTTTCAAATTTTCTAACTACATTGAGAAATTAAAAGATAAAGATACTAATAATTACAATCAATTTATATTAAAAGCTAGAAGGATATTAAAAGAAAATTGATTTTCAAATCTAACTGATAAAGAAATAGACCAATTCTTAAAAGTTTTTATTATTAAAACTTCTATATTTAAGGATCAATGATACTACTACCCTGAATTAGTACCTACTAGTTTTTTTGATCCTGCTATTTTACTATTAAATTACTTTGAGGACTTAGATAGTAATAATATAAAAAAAGAAGATATTCTTATTCTTCAAAAAATATTTAAAGATTATAAATTAGATAAAAATAATAAAAATAAAGATTCTTTTAATATAAATAAACTAGAAAATCTTTTCTATGAAATAGAACATAAAATATTATATTTATTATATTTTTATAATTTTATTTTAAGAATAAGCCTATATACAATAAATAAAATAATTATTAAACTAGCAAAAAACAATAAAGATTTAAAACAAGATCTTAAACTTATATATGGAAATGATAATATTTTCAATATAATTATTACTTCTGTTTTTAAAGACTTTAGAAAATTAGTTCTATGAAATAATATTAAAAGTAAAAAAATGTTTGTAAATACATTATTTAAGATAATAAATAATATAAATCCTATTAAAGCAAGTATTTTTGTTTTAAAAGATAAAGTTTTTTATGATGATATTAATATAGATTCAGATATTATAAACCTGAGAAAAATCAATTCTAATATAGAGGATTGTTGGGCAGATTTAGAAAAAGATCTAGATAATTTAGTCATTATTAATCCTGAAAAATTCAATAAAATCATTATACAAGATAACAAGAAATACACAAAAAAAATAATAAAAAATTACCTTCATGAGGATAATAATTCCGCAATATTAAAACAATTTCTAAAAAAAATAGAAATCTTAAACTTTAATATTTTTAGAAATAAGGGTTTTTCTAATAATTTTCTTTCAATGGATTTAAATATATCTAATGATGATAATCTAAGTCCTTCTAGTTTCTATGAATTAGATTATGGATTAAATCTTTTTTCAGGAACTAAAATCTTTAATATAGAAAAATTATGGATAGAGGATGATTCTATTAATAATAAAAATATCTTAATATATAATAAAGAAGGAAATGTCATAAATAAAGAATGATTTAATTATTATGTAGATATAAATGGTGAATTAAGTGATTCTAATACATTATTTGAAATTTCTTATAATAAAAAGAAGAAAAATAAGAAGGATATTTTTGCCATTCTTTGAGAATATGATTATCCTATTGATGATTTATATTTAACTACAAATAATAATTTTTCTAATATTATAGATTATATAAGTCAAAATATTGATATTGTTAATAATGAAAAAGATCTTTCATCAACAACCCTAGATATTTTCTGAGTATATTTAAACTGATGAATAGAAGGATATAATAAAGAATTATATTTTACTAAACAAGATGATTACTTTTTAAATGATTATTTAGTATGAATTCTAGAAGATATAATAGGGAATTATAAAACAAAAATTAATAATAAAATTTTGTTTAATATTTTAACTAAATACTGAATAGATTCTTTATCAACATTAGAAGATTTTATAAGATTAGCTTTGTTAGATATTTATGATGAAAAAGAATTAGAGAAATTTTTTTGGGATAATGATTTTATTAAAATAGATGTGAATCTTGTTATAAAAAAATTTAATAAAAATAAAAAATTTGAAGAAGAACTAAAACGAATAAATAATTATATATTTTTTTATGATAAATCTGATGACGATATTATTTTACAAAGAGATCTTTTAAAAGATTTAAATGAAGAAATAAGATCTGAGATTCAAAATAATACAAATAACAATACAAAAGATATATCAAAATTAATGAAAAAAATAAAAAATAAAAAATTAAAAGAAGGTATAAATCTTATAAAAGAAAGAATCAAATTATCAAAAAAAAATATAATTAAAATCTTAAAAATAATAAACAAAATATATATCGAAATCCTAACTAATAATAAAATAAGTTTATCACAAAAAATATTAGCCATTAGAAATATTAAATTTTTATGGTCTTTTATAGCTATAAAAGAACTTAATTTAATAATTAAATTTTATGAATTTGTGATTTGAATAAAAGAAGAAACTATTCAACATCTATGACTTCAAAATGATATTAACTTTATATTAGAGATTTTTGATCTTTTCTTCAAAGATAAAATCTTTTATTATGAATTAAGATTAAATCCAAATATTAACTGAATTGATGTTAATAACTTAATACAAAATGACAAATTAATCCAACAATATTTTACATGAATATGAATAAAACATTCTTTAACTAATTTCTCAATCTTTTCTATACCTCAATATTTTATTGATTCTAAAACACCATTAATCTCTTTTGCTAAAAGGATTAAATACAATCATTTGGAATGATACATTAAAAATCTCTCTATAGAAATTGATAACATCCTTAAGGACTACCAAAAGCAAAAACATAAATACGTGAAACCTAACATTAATAATAATTCTAATTTAAATAAACAATACTTAAGTTTATTAGAATCATTTATTAAAGAAATGACAGATATAGATGATGATTATAATGATTTAATAAATGATCTAAATAAAAAAATAAATATTCAAATAAAATTAAAAAAACTTTTGTTTTAAACCAAAAGGATTAAAATCATAATTATAACTTTATAAATCATAAAATTAAAAGAGTATATTTATAAAATATACAAAATTATAAAAAATAGCCTAATCTGTTTAGGCTATTCTTTTATTTTTAATCTAAATTTTATATATTTAGACTATGATTGAATAAGAATTAATAAGAATTTTAGATTAAAAGTCTAATAAATTATTTATTCTTTTATTATTTTTTGCACCTAGTAAAGAGAAAGTTCATAATCAAAATTTAGCAACATATTCATTAAATTCATTACTTTTAATGTATTCTTTAAAAATTTTATAAACTTCCTTATTATAAAATTTTTTTATGAAATAATCTACAATATCAATATATCAATTAAAAACTGAATTATAAATATGTTCTAATTCTTCCAAATGTGTATTTACAAAATCATTTCTTTCTTCTTCTGATAATTGTCAAATAGCCAAATTTAAATTGTTTAGAATTGTGTTTAATTGTTTGTTTTTGTAAATTAGATACACAAATAATGTAATTACTATATTTTTTAAGGTTTCTTTATCTAAATTTTTATTTTTTAAGATTTTAACCTTTTGATTTAATTCTTTGAAATCAAACTCAGAAAGTGTTAATTCAATATTATCAAAACTTGGAATAAACATAACCCCCTGTTGAAATCAAACCTCTATTTCTTTTTTATCTAGATTCTTAGGACTAAATTTTCAAAGCATAATTTTTATTTTATTTAGACTATCCTTTTCTCCCTTAACTTGTTTAATAATTTCCTTAATTTTAACATTTGTTTTTATTTTAAAGTCCTGATAATTTATTTTATTATCTAAAATAAGTCAAATCACAGGGTCAATATTGTTAATTGTTTCTTCATTAAAGAATATATTTTGAATTTGCTCTTGAATAAGAATTTGAATATAACTCCAAATATAATTCAGAATATCCTTTTGTATTTCCTTACTTTTTCATTTAAAAATATCTAATTTATCATTTTTATTTTCCAAAAAATCAAAGATAGATGAATTGAACAAATCACTTACAAATAAATAATAACTATTAGCAATTTTTTCTGGTAAGAAAAGATAGATTTGTTTTTTAAATTCTTTTTTTATTAATTCTAGAACAAATTCATTTTTTACATATAAATTTTTAATTTTATTTAAAAATTTATATGTAATTTTTCAAACTATTTCCCATTTTCTAGGTGTTATAAGATCTTCATTTTCATAAAAATAGATTAAATTAGGATTAAGCATTAAATAAGAATAAACAAATCTAGTTTCTTCTTTTGACTTAAAATACATTAAACTTTCTTCCTTAATATTATTAATAACTTCTTGAATATTATCACCCAAAGACCACTTTAAATAAAATCTATCTAATAATGGTAAATCCATTGTTTCTAAATCTGCTTCATCCTGTAAATTACCAGATGCAATTATAGTAGTTCCTTCCGGTAAGATATGTTTATCAATTACTTTTCTTTCTAAGATAATTTTATATAAAACTCTTTGAACATCTGTTTCTACTTGTGAAATTTCATCAAAAAATAAAATTCATAAACAATGAAATTTTTTATATGGAATTAATTCAAGATTACTATAATTTACAAGTTTATTATTGTTTTTGTTAATTAAGGTTGTAATGAAATCCAATTTAGTATAAAAACTACCTCTAACATCTTTAAAGAAAAATAAAAATTCTTTCAATCAATTACTATTGTATCTATTATTACTTTTACTAATTTGCTTAAAATATTCTTCAAGTTCCTTTTTTATATCTTTTTCTTCCCCAATATCTAAATTATCCATATAATTAATATCAGAAGTTTCATTAAATTTTATAAATTTATAGAATGTAGATAAATTATCTAATTTATTTAAATTTTTGGACAAAATATATAAAATTCAATTATTTTTAGATTTTTTAATTCAAATATAATCTAAATATTTTTGAACCTCTTCTTTAACTTCCACCCATGTTTTTTTTCTTGATTCAAGATCTTCTTTATTAAGACTAAATATGTAATTTTCAATTAAAACTTTAAAATTTCTATAATTAAGATTATCATTATTGCAAGCATCTTGTCAATATAAAAAATAATCTTGGATAAATTTAGCTATAGTAGATATTACTTGTGATTTACCTATTCAAGCTCTTCATAAAAACAATATATTCATATTCTTAAATTTGTTTTCAATTCATTTTCATTTAAAAAACTCAAAATAGGTTTGAACAAAATCTACTTTTTTTTCTTTTTCAAATTTCTTTTTTAAGTTTAAATTAAATTCATTAATCAAATTAATATATTCAGTAATAAATCCTGCACTAACTATTGAACTTAATTTATCTACATTCATGATATATTATTAAGATTATAATTATAAAAAGATTATAAATTTTTGTAATTTTATTTAGTAATATAATTCATATTAATAAAAAAATAAAAAAAAACAAGTCTAATCATAATATTATAGACTTGTTAAAAAGATAAGATTAGTAAAAATATTATCTTTTTATTTTTTACTCCTCGGATTTAAAATACGTTAAATCTATTTCTTTAGAATCAGTAGGAAAATCAATTTTCTTAAAAAACAAAACATTAAAATTAAATAATGCAAAAAATAATTTAAGTTTTTGCCTTTTCGTTTTTATCCCTAATAGATCAGCCATTTTAAACAAATTGTAGAAGAACATAGTAAATAAATGTAACTTTTCTGTTGTTTCTAATCAGTATTCTTTAACTAGCTTTAACTCCTCTTTAGTTAAGACTTTATCTAACGTTTTTTTTTGCTTATTTTTAATTTTAAAGGATATTTGAACTATTTTTTTTATCTCAGAACAATTAACACCATTAATAAAATTTTGGATAAACTTTTTAATTTTAAATCCATTTTCAGATAGTTGGGTTAATATAATTGTATTTATACTATTTAATTCTTTAGTAGATAACTTATCTAACTTAGAAAAAAAATATTTATTATATTTTACTCTAAATTTAGGAATTAATGGATAAGATAAAATAATAGCAATTATTTCCTGTTTTTCTTTATTTTCTATTCAATATCACAACTTATAAAAATTTTTATTTTTAGTATCATTATAAATCCACAAAGTTAAAGCATTATCTATACCTTTTAACTTATTATTATTACTAGCTGTAGTTCCTATAGGTACCATTTTTCATAGTTTTCAAAACTCATCATTTACTCATTCCAAGATGAAATAGTAATTATTATTCTTTTTTATTTCCTTATTCTTTTTCCTTTTATTCTGATTTATAGGCATATTTAAGTTTTTTAAAATTCTAAATCTAATTGATTATCCTAGTCCTAGATTTACCAAATTTAATTATTTGAAGCTTCTAAAAAATAAGTATTTTAGCTTAAAATAACAATTTTTACCTGAATTTATCTTATTTTAAGAAGAACGAAACATCCTTTATATGAAAACAAGGAAAAGCAGATATAGATAATATTATAAATATAGGTTAATATATAGTTTATAAAACTTCATCAAAAAAATTTAATAAAAGTTTTAAAAGTTTCTAGATAAATTAAATCTAATAAAAATTTATTTATTGAATTTGATGTTTATTATCTTTTAACATAGGTAAGTTTTTACAAAATATTTTTTTTATAAGTAGTATTATGTATTTAAAATTATAAATTTGAATTTTACGAATAATTATTTGATTAACTAATTTAAAAGATAACTCCTAGCAGGTTATATTATTGATCTTATGTAAGATTTTATAATATAATCTATAATAAATCTATTTTTAATACCTTATACTAGTTACTTTATACTATAATCCTTAGTTATCTATTGTTTAAAGACAAAATAGTCGCGGTTTTATAATATATATCTTATTGATAATATGCAATTACTGATACTTATTAATATGTAACTTTACTTTTAATAACATTTAATTATTAATATGTTATTCTAACAACTATAAGATTTATTTTCTAATTAAAAAAAATGAAAAAAAATACTATTCTATTTTTGTCTATATTATTTACTTTAACCGGTATGACTTATGCTTGGTGAGGAAAATGAATATGAATGTATCATAAATGATATCCTAATTATTATTATAATTTACAATATAATCACTTATCTAATAATCAATTAGAGAATTATCAAAAGCAACTCTTTAATATAAAGGAACAAATGTGGAAACTAAAATATGAGTTATTTAATGTAAAATCGTATGAAGAAGCTCAAAAAATTTGGGATAAACTGTTTAATTTAAGAGAACAAATATGGGAATTAAGAGAAAAAATGTGATGGTTTGGTTATGGTCCAATGGTTGGTTGATCAAGAATGATGTCTGGTCCAAGATGGTAAATAATAATTAAGCTAGGACAACCTGGCTTTTTTATTAAAAAAACAAACTTTTTTCTTTACAAACTTGTAATTATATTACAAAAAAATTATTATTAGAGATCTATTAAAAAAACTTCTTAATTTTATAAAAACAATAAAACAATGGATACAAATAAGTTGGTCTGCGCCATAAATGAGTAAACAAGAATTTGGATTTTTATTAGAATTATTATAATGTTTATTATAAATAATAACTAACTTTTATTATCTATTTTTACAATAAATACTATTTTTTCAATCTTTACTTTTTTGCAAAGTCCTTTTTATACTATCCGCTAAAATATAAGATAACTGTACTGGAACAGCATTTCCTACCATTTTATATCCATCATTAACTCTATCATAATAAAAAATAAAATTGTCTGGGAATGTTTGAATCCTTGCACATTCCCTTACACTTAATCTCCTATATAAATGTTCATACCCAGGTTTAAATATCATTTTATCCTTATCAATTTTTATCATTTTTGGTGCTTGTGGATGTAAAGGGGCATGTCTTCCACTTGCTTGGATAGTAAAAGACGGTTCATCCCAAGAACGAACTCTATTTCTTGACATATATATAGTTGAGAAATCTCCTACAAAGTATTCATGATTAGGAATAATACATTTCTCTTTATTTGAATAATTTTTTTCTAGTGCTGGTAAGGCAGTGTCTTTTA
>Ga0256838_1000577_pt1 | contig 21328 bp, 20 predicted proteins | sample 4571419metaG_FD_185978 | JGI IMG/M metagenome (GOLD analysis project Ga0256838, IMG submission 185978) | Hydrothermal vent microbial communities from Guaymas Basin, Mexico - 4571-419 | ecosystem: Environmental > Aquatic > Marine > Hydrothermal vents | place: Mexico: Guaymas Basin | collected...
GGCATAGCTTCTTGAGAAGTTTCTTGAACTTGCTCAGTTTTTGAAATATTTTCTATAACCTTTATTTGCGCTTCTTTTATTTTACTTATAGCACTTGCAACAACTTCGACTTTAATTTTTTCACCAATATCCAAGTTATCTAAGCTTTCTTCAATTCTATCAAGTTCTTTTTCTATTTCATCCAGAGCTTCTAAAATTGTATTACTGAATTTTCCTTGCATTAATATTTCAAAAATTTCTTTTGGGAAATTTTCTAAAGCTCCAACTAAAGAATATTCTTTCCCTTCTTTTTCAATACCAACATATGGAGGGTATGTTGAAAGTTTAAGAAGTATATCATCGGATAAGTTGTAAGTTTTCTCAAAATCTATAATTAAATTTTTTAAAAGTTCTTTTAAGTTTTCTTCAAAATTATTTAAAACTTTCTTAGCTTTTTCTATAATTCTATTTTGTTTTTCTATTATTCTTTCAATTTTTTCTTTTATACTCATAGTTGAACCTCTTTTTTTAATCTTCCACTTTAATTTTTCTTAGAAAAGTAATTATTTCATCTACCTTTTTAGCCATGGACAAAATAGTTTTTTGCCCCCATTCATCAAACTCTACAGGATCATCTTTTTTACATACTAAAGCTGCCCCAAAATGTGCCGTAGGATCGCTTTCCGAAAAAATAAACATAGAATGTATTAGACCCCAAGCATGGATGGCTTGTAAAACATGTTCTTGTCCTCCATGTGTTGAACGGCCAACTGCTAAAGCTCCTAAAAATTTATTTTTAAGTCCCCATTTTCTTCTTAAAACTCTTGTTCTATCAAACAAAGCTTTAAGTTGAGCAGTTATATTTCCAAAATAAACAGGACTACCTACAATTAATATATCAGCTTTTTTTAGAAGTTTACTCTCTAATTTTAAAAAGTCATCTTCTATTACACATTCTCCTTTAGAAATACAAACGTTGCATGCTTGACAAGGTTTTATATTAAAATCTCCTAAATTTACCAAATATTTTTCACAATCTTCTTTAATATTTTCCAAAAGCATTTCAAGAGCTTTAAAAGTAGATTTTTTTCTAGGTGATCCATTTATAGCTACAACAGTTATAGACATTTATAAAATCCTCCTTGAAAGTTTTATATTTATTGTATCAAAAAAAAATTAAAAAAAATTTTTAGTAAGATTTTATGTTTTTTATGTCTTTGAAATACAATAAGTTATAAATATTTAAATTTTTAATAAATTTTTAAAAATATACAAAAAAACTCTTGACATAGGAAAAAAGTTTGTATATATTTATCAACAGCAAAAAGGTGAGCCGGTAGCTCAGTCGGTAGAGCAACGGCCTTTTAAGCCGTAGGTCGCGGGTTCGAGCCCCGCCCGGCTCACCACTTAAAAGGTGACCCCGTCGTCTAGCCCGGCCTAGGACACCGCCCTTTCACGGCGGTAACGCGGGTTCAAATCCCGCCGGGGTCGCCATTTTTTATATATGTTTTAAATCTTTTCCATTCTAAATCTTTTTCCTGCTTATCCCGGAAATATAAAAGTAATCCATTCTTACATACCTAAACTTTAATATGTTCCTCAAATATTTTTCTTCCTAAAATTTTAAATACATCTTCCTTATTTTTAAAAGGACGATTTAAAATTAACTTTTTAGCTAAATTTTCCCCAAAAACATATTTTAATACCCTTATATCTTCCTTATTAATATCAAGCGGATAGGGAACTCCTATTACAGAACGTTCTTTATAATCTACAATAAAAATATCTATATAGGAATAAAGAGGTAAAACTTTTGGAACTTTTATAGTTATAGGATAGGTTCCAAATGGTTTAACGTATGAAAAACCTTCTTTTACTTCCCAAACAAATGCATTTTTTATAATTGTACCTTTCTCATAAACTTTTTTTAGCATTTCTTTATCAAAAACATTTCTCACCCAATATTTGAAATGTTTAAATTCATTTTGAAATTTTGTTTTTGGTTTTATATTTTCCTCAAAAAGTTTAGTTCCAGGGAAAATCATAACTTGTCTAATATTTACTCTTCTAACAAGTAAATCTCTTTTTAAAATTTCTTCTAAAAATTTGATATTTTTCTTAAAAGTTTTTCGAGTTTCTCCCTTTAGACCTACAAGAAAATTTAAACCTGGAAGAAGTTTATATTCTCCATATTTATCCTCTTTAAAAGCTCCAACTTCATTTACTATTTCTATAGCTTTTAAAGCTTCTTCTGGATAAACTTTTAAATTGTTTTCCTTTATTACCTTTTCATCGGCACTTTCTATACCAAAAGCTGCCACATCCCCGGGAGTATCATAAGTAGATATTATTTTTAAAGCTTTTTTACTTTCCTCTTGAAAATGAAAAATGGTTCCTGGATTAACATTATCTATATGTCTAACTTGAAATTTTAAATCATAAGCTTTTTTAAAAATCTTTTCTAATGCTTCTATATTAGGTTTTTTAAAACCATTCTTTTCTTCTAGGGATAAATAACCAAGAATGTTGGGTTGCCTACCTATTCTTATATATTTAACTCCTACTTCTTTTAAACTTTCAAGTTCTTTTAAAATTCCATCTATACTTCTAAATTGGGGTTTTCCATATAATTTTTCTGTGCAAAAAGAGCAATGATTTTTCCTTTCACATCCTCTGTAAGTTTCTATTTCACAAATAATATTTGGGTATAAAAAGTGCTTTTTTAAAATAAAACTTCCTTTGTATGCAATTTTATCTATCTCCTCCGAAGTTCTAAAATTTTTTAAAATTTTAAAAAATTCTTGTTTTTTTAAAAGATTTAAAGCTACTAAAACGTCTTTTTCAATATCTCCTAAAGAGATAAATTCAAAAGGAAGATCTTCTATATTTAAGGCAAATTCTCCTCCTTTAAAGGCAAAACCAAAGCGAATAGGTCCTCCTAAAATTTTTACAGGACCTTTTAAATGAGATATAGCAAAAAGCTCACTATAGGCTAGAGGAGTAAACCCTAAATACCTTCCCGGAACTGTAAGCCCAGAAATCAAAATAAGTAGATCATAATTTTTTACAAAACTTTTATTTAGAGCTTTAGAAAAATCTTCTAAATAATTATTACCAATATATGGTTTTAAACCTAATTTTTCTCTAAGTTCATCTATAGTTAAATAATCAATGCTTTTCTCTTTTAAACCATAATCTACTAAAGCTCCCGCAACATATCTTACATAAGTTGAAACGTAAGGTGGAACTCCTAAACATGTAGGTTCATCTACATATCCATCTAAAATAAGTACTTTCACAATAAAACCCTATCTAAAACAAATATTAATGCATAAGTTAAAGCTGTATCAAACATAAGTTTAAAACCTTTCATTGTGAAGGGTTTTAAAAATTCTAAATCTTTATAAAAATCCTTTTTTTCTTTAGTTATTTTTAAAAATTTATAAGCTGTATAGATGGGATATAGGGTCAAAATAAATAAATACGGTTTCATATTATATTTAAATATAAGAATAAGATCTACAAAAAGTATACTTAATATAAAAAGAAACAAACAAAATCTATAAACCTTAGACATTTTTTCTGGAGTAAATATAACAACTAAGTTATTTTTTCCAGCTTTTTTATCAGGTTCATAATCGGGAAATTCTCTTAAGGTTTTTTGGGCAAATACTGCAATTGCGTAAGGTAAAGCTACAAGTAGAGGAAGAAAAGAAACATGTTTAGCTTGAATATAATAAAATACAAATGTAGGGCCAAAAGCATTTGTTATAGTCAAAGTAATTTCTCCAAGCCCACGATAAGAAAACATAAAGGGCTCGCCGCTATATCCATAGGCTATTATAAAGATTATTAGACATAAAATGTAAAACCAAATTGGATAGTGAAATTTTAAGACTAAAAAAAGTCCAAGGAGTAAAGATATAGCTCCGAGAACTATCATAAGAAAATATGCTTCAAACATACTAACTTTTCCAGAAACTAAGAGTTTTGTTCCACCTGTAGTTTCGTTAACGTTTAGCTTGTCTGTTTCATAATCTGCTATTTCATTTTGAATATAAACCGAAGCTACACCCGTAAATAAAATTAGAAAAGATAATACAAAAAGTTTTATATCTATATATCCTTTTTCCCATAAAGCTATAGATGTTCCAAGAATGAAAGGAACTATCATAGTTAAATGTTTAAAAGGTTTTATAAGTTTCCAATAAAATTTAAGTTTTTCTATCTTTGTATAACTGACTTGTTCCATATTTAGCGCTCCCTACAATTATTTAAAACTCTTTGAAATTTTTATATCAAAAAATTTATCTGGAATATAAAAGTTAATTTTTTCTACTTTTCTTATAAAGAAATATATTTTCCTTTTGTCGGGATACTCAATTAAGATGTATTTTATAGGAAATTTAGAATTTGAGGTTGTTTTAATTATTATTAAATTATACTCGGCTTGAAATTTTGGAAATAGATATATATAATCTCCATTTTGTTTTATATCAAAATATTTAGTAATATCTTTAGAAAATATATATGAAAAGGGAAAATATGAAATTAAGTCTTTATAATAACTGTATTTTGTTTCATTATTTTCCGAAATATAAATTTCTACGTATTTCCCATTACTTTTTAAATGATCCTTTATTAAATTTCCTTCTTTATCTTCTAAGTATTTTATAAAAAATTTGTTTGGTTTTTTAAAAATAAAAACTCCAAGATATACGCTGTCAGGATTTTTATCAAAAGGTAAATAATTTGCTTGTAAAAAATATAATTTAATAGTTTTTATTTTAGAGATACTTTGTAAAGCATTTGCAAAACTGAAAGAGATAAATAGAAAAATAATTATCACTATTTTCGTAAACATAATTCTTCTATCCTTTTTACTATAATATTTTCAAGTTCATTTTTCTTTTCTTGAAACTCGCTGACATCGCATCTTAGGATTTCTCTTAAAAATTCATCTTGAATTAAACTTAAAAAATTATCTTTATTTAATGGTAAATCTAAAAGTTTGTTTGTAATTTCTTCTTGAAGTTTTTCAACATATTTATTTACAATAATAACTTCGTAATTGGAAAAATATTCTTCCACCTTAATTTTAACTTCCTTTTCTTTTTCAGGATTTAAAATTTTTATAACTAAAGTTGGTTTAAGAAAGGAGGGATATTCCTCTTCGGTTAAAACCTTAGGTTTTTCCCTTTTTACAGTTTCTCTTTTTAGAATCTCTAAAATCTCTTTTATATCCTTTAAAGTAGCTAAATTATCTTCATTAACTACAATATATTTTTTTGTAGGAAAAGGTTCTATTTTTAATGAAAAATTTTTGTTTTCATCAACTTCAACTTTAAATACAAATCTATTTCCTCTTTCTGTATATTTTGTAGGAATTAAGCTTTGAGCAAATATAATTTTTCTATCTTCATCTATATCTATAACATTACTAGGCGCGGTTGGAGTATGCATGTGACCCAAAAATATATATTTTATTTTCCTATTTTCTTTCATTATAGTTTTTAATTCTTCTATATAAAAAGGAAAGCTTGCAGTATCTTCAAAATCTATAGTTTTATGCATAGCTACTATGTCAATATCTAAAGATGGATCAAGTAAAATTTCTAAAACTTTTTTCTTTTCAAGTTTAGATGGTAGATAATAGGGAATACAAAGAACTTTTATAAAAAATTTATTATTAAAACAAGGAATTAATGCTGTAGAAAAGTTTTTAAATACAGGATAGTTTAAGGAGTAATAATGCCCTAAGCAGGAAATAATATCTGTTCCTTCTACGGTTCTATGAATATCGTGATTTCCAGCAAGAAAATAATAATTTTCTTTTTTATAAGGGGGATAAAAGGAGGTTATTATTTTTAGTTTTCTAGCATTAAAAGCTGAATGGTTAAATAAATCCCCTAAAATAAATACTTTTTCATTTTTTTTTGGAAGATAAAAGTGACCGTGAGGATCTCCGCAAAATACAATTACTTCTTTCATTTTTTCTTTCCAAAAGATAAATTATTTTAGAAAGAAAGTATAATCCAACTAAAAATAAAAAAAATATGTCATGAGGATACCTTTTTAAAGGGTATTTGTAAAGATAAAAGTTTCATATCAGAATTTTTTATATTTATTACTTCTATTTCTAAATTAGAAGTGTCTATTTCGGGAAATTCTGTAAGAACTTCTGCAAGTCTCTTTTTAAATCTTTCCACAACATCAGAAAGTTCTTGATTGTAAGTACAAACAAGTTTTAATCGGGCTTCGGCGATAGTTGCGGCATCTACATTTTTTATGTTTCTTGTACCTAAAAGTTCCTGGAGTTCTTTTTTGTCTATAGTAACTTCCTTTTGTTTTTTAAAAATATCCTCTTTATATTTTAATGTTGGATCCACATTATGAAGTCTGTTTAAATCTTCTAAGCTTTCTTTTAAAATATCTTTTTTTTCTCCCTTAAAAATTTTTCTTATAATTCCAAACATTTTTTTCCTCTATTTTTTAAAAATAGATAGTATCTTTTCTAAAAGACCTCTTTTTATATTAAGTTCATCAAAAGGCAAGTTATATCCTAAAACTCTTTGCGCAAGTTTTCTAAAAGCTTGCCCAGCAACGGACTCTGGAAAATGAACACTACAAAACCCTTGGTTTATGTATTTTTGCATCTTTTTATCTTCCGGAATAAGACCAATTAGAGGAATTCCAAGAAGTCTTACAACTTCATTTGGAGGTAAAATTTCTTTGTTTTCTAGTTTTTCTATATCTACTCTATTTATGATAAGTTTTATATTATCTTTTCCTAAGTAGTTTGCAGATAAACCTATTACTCTATCTGCGTCGGAAATGGAAGCCATTTCGGGATTTACAACTACAAAAACTTCTTTTGCTGGGTAAAGAGCAGTTTTAAATCCTTCCTCTATTCCAGCTGGAGAATCTATAATAATAAAATCAAATTCATCTTTAAAATAGTTTACTACCTTTTCTAAATCTTCCGGTTTTACTGCAGATTTATCGTCACTTTTAGACGCCGGCAACAGATATAAAGTATCACATTGTTTATCTTTTACTAATGCTTTATGAGGTTCTACTTTTCCTTTAACTACATCTACTAAATTGTAAACCACTCTTCTTTCTAAGCCCAAAACTAAATCTAAGTTATTAAGACCAATATCCATATCTATTAAAAGAACTTTTTGACCTAGTAAAGCTAAAGCCGAGCCTAAATTTGCTGTAACCGTAGATTTTCCAACTCCGCCTTTTCCGGAAGTAACACATATAACTCTTGCAGACATTTTTCTACACCAAATTTAAATTTTAAAATTAATTTTGAAAATTATATCAAAAGGAATTTCTTGAAATGATACAAAATGTTTATATATTTTATAAATAAACAATAAAGAAATATATTAAAAAATTTAAAATATTTTTTTAAGGAGGATTAAAATGGGTGCAGATTTAGCTAGCCAAGCAGCTCAAGCCGCAGCTAATGCAAAAGCTTTTTCCAGCTATTTTACCATGGTTAACGTCTTAGCCTTTTTAATTGGGCTTGCAATCTTTTTCTACATTGCTTCTCCGTTAATTTTTGGATATGCATCTTTAAAAGATTTTCTAGAGAAGATTAAAAAAGGAGAAGTAACTCAAAGCGATATTTTAAAAAGACTTTCAAAATCTGGAACCATGACTCATTCTTTAATTTTTAGTATGGAACTTTCTTTACTTTCTATTGCTCTTTTAGAGTTTACAGAACTTGGTAGAGCAAACTATGTTTTAACTTCTATTTATGCTTTCTTTATTCTTATTACTTGGGTTCTCTCTTTAATTGGAATTCCTCTTTTATTTGTTCCATTCTTATCAGCTTTCATTGGAGCAACTATAATATTAATTATAGAAACTTATTATGCAATTACAGCTAGAAGAAAACTCGAAGAAGTTTTAAATGAGGAGCTTAAGAAATTACAATCTCAAGAGGTATCCTCTATTTTAGAAAAAGTATGTCATCCAGATTTAAAAGTAAAAGAAGAAAAGAAAGAGGACAATAAAAATGAAAATGATGGAGAGCAAAAATAAGCTTTTAAAGGTCCCCTTTCCAAATGGGGGGACCTTTCTTTATGGAATAATAGGAAATCCGGTTAAACATTCTGCCTCTCCCTATATGCAAACTCAAGCTTTCCATGCCTTAGGCATAAATGCTATTTATGTTCCTTTTGAAGTAAAAAAGGAAAACATAAAAGATGCTATAAAAGCTTTAAAGGTTTTAAATGTAAAAGGGGTAAATGTAACAGTTCCCTATAAAGAGGAAATTATTCCGTATTTGGATGAGATTGATGAAGATGCAAAAATTATTGGAAGCATAAATACTATAAAAATAGAAAACGAAAAAGCTTTTGGTTTTAATACAGATGCTCCAGGCTTTATTTTAGCTTTAAAAGAAGAAGGTATAAATGTAAAAGGAAAAAATATTTTAATTTTAGGAGCTGGTGGAACTTCAAAAGCATTATCTTATATTCTTTTAAAAGAGGGCGTGAATAAAATTTTTGTATTAAATAGAACTTTTGAAAAAGCAAAAAAAATAGAAAATCATTTAAAATCTTATGGAAATATAGAAGCTTTTGAGCTTTCAAATGAAAATTTAAAGAATTTTCTACCTCAAGTAGATATTATTATAAATACTACCTCTTTAGGTTTGAAAAAAGATGACCCTCCTATTTTTGATTATTCTTTATTTTCTTTAAATTCAAATTTAGTAGTTGTAGATGTTATTTACTTTGAAACTCCTTTTTTAAGAGCTGCAAAAAAATATAATCTAAAAACTGTAAATGGTAAAGGAATGCTTCTTTATCAAGGAGCTTTAGCTTTCGAAATTTGGACCTCAAAAAAAGCTCCCATAGAAGTTATGAGAAAAGCTTTGAATGAAATTTTAAAATAGTTCTTAAAGTCTCCCAATAGTTTAAAGTGATATAATAAGAGATAATTTTCTTTTCCTTTAGGAGGGTATAATGAAAAATGAGAAATTCGATATGTCAGATGTTGATAACTTGTTAAAAGGAGTTGAAGAAAAATTTAAACCAAAACTAACTCCAGATCAAATAAGAAGTATAAATTTTAGAAAAGTTTTTTTATTTGGATATGACCCAAAAGATGTAGATAATACTTTAAATAAACTTGCAAATTATGTTGAGGAACTTTTAAAGGAGATAGAAAGGTTAAGAAAAAGAAATCCAAATTCTCCAGATGAGATATTGAGAAGGGAAATAGAAAATCTTAAAAGAGCAAAAGAGATATTAAAGCAAGAATATGAGGCAAAACTTAGAGAATATGAAGATAAGTTAAGAAAAATAAAACATGAAATTGATGTTTATTTTACATTGAAACAAAATATAACTAGAGAATTAACTACTACACTTAAAAATATTAAATCTTTAGTAAGTCATACTCTCAAGCAAGATGAAATTCTTGCTGAAAAAATAAAAAAATTAGAAGAAAAATTAAAAAAGAAAAAGGAATCTTCCGAAAAAGTTGAAAAAAATGAAATTCAAAATGAAAATACATTAGAACCGAAATAAAAAGATTAAAAAAAATATTTTCGTCTTGACTAATTTTTGGCCTGTAATATAGTATATTTAGTACGTATATAAAGTTTAAGAAAATTAGGAGGTTTAAAGATGACCAAGGCAGAACTCGTATCTAAAATAGCAGAGCTTGCTGCTATTAAGAAAAAAGATGCTGAAGCTGCTGTAGAAGCTTTTATTAAAGCTGTAACAGAAGCTCTTGCAAATGGGGACAAAGTGGAATTAAGAGGTTTTGGAACATTTTACATGAAAAAAAGAGCTAAAAGAGTTGCAAGAAATCCTAAAACTGGACAAGAAATTGAAGTTCCACCAAAATTAACCCCAGCTTTCAAACCAGGAAAAGAACTTAAAGAGAAAACAGAAAAAATCTTAAAATAAAGTTTATCTTAGGCCCCGTCTTTTCGTGGGGCCTAAATTTAAGAAAAATTGACGATTTTCCTTTATTATGGATAATTAGGTTGTTTTATATTTTTCATCTTTATAATAATACTGTTTAATTTTTAAGAAAAAAAATAATTATCAAGAATTATTTATTAGCTAATAAAGCAAAATATTTACAGGTTTAAATATATATCATATCTTTTTAACAAAATCTTTCTTTATTTCTTTTACTTCCTTTAGCTTTACGAAATAAATTTTTAAATTATCTCCAAATACGTTTAATATTTTTCCTACTCCAAATTTTTTATGTAAAACTAAATCTCCTTTTTTAAAATTTGATAAGGAGTTTTTTATATTACATACATTTTGATGTTTTTTGTTGTTTTCACTTTCTTTAGCTTTATTTTGTAGCTTAACCTCAAAAATTAAATTTTTTGGAATTTCGGATAAAAATCTTGAAGGAACTTGTCTTTGAAGTTTTCCAAAATACATTCTATTTTGACTATAAGATAAAAAAAGTAAGTCTTTCGCTCTTGTTATACCTACATAGAAAAGCCTTCTTTCTTCTTCTAAGTTTCCTTCCTCTAAGGATTTTTTGGAGGGAAAAATTCCATCTTCTAAAGCTACTAAAAAAACTACTTTAAATTCTAATCCTTTTGCAGCATGAACTGTCATTAAAGAAATCCCATTATTTTCTTTTTCTTTGTCATTTTCTAAAGAAATATTAGCTAAAAATTCTAAAAAAGTTTCTTTTTTAGTATTAAAATTATGTTTTTTTGAAAACTCCTCTAGTGCATTTATAAGTTCTAAAATATTTTCATATCTATCTTCATAATTATTTGGATATTCTTTTTGAAGATATTCTAAATATTTGCTTTCTTCTAAAACAAAATTTATTAAATCTTTAAAACTTTTATTTTCAAATTCCTCTAAATATCTTTTATAAATGGAATAAAGAATTTTAAAACCATTTTTTGTAGAAAGTTCTTTTAAAGTTTCTAAAAAAGCCTCTTTTGTATCTTTTAAAAATTTTTCTTTTTGTTCATAAGTATGTAAAAATTTTAAAATGGCAGCTTTTCCAAGACCTTTTGAAGGATATTTAAATACTCTTTCTATAGTATCTTCATTTTTTGGAAAGAAGGGAAATTTAAGATAAGCTAAGATATCTTTTATTTCTTTTCTCTCATAAAAGCGAAGTCCGCCTACAATAGTGTAGGGTATATTTTCCTTGATTAGTGCTTCCTCTATTTCACGAGAAAGAAAGTTGGAACGATATAATATAGCTATATCATTTAAGGGAATTTTTTTATCTTGAGAAAGTTTTTTTATAGCTTTTACTAAAAACTTTACTTCTATTTCAGAGTTTGGAGCTTTAAAAAGTCGAATCTTTTCACCTTCTTCTTTAATAGCTTCAAGTTTTTTTTGATAGTTTTTTTTATTATTTAAAATAACATAATTTGCAGCTTCTAAAATAGTTTTTGTGGAGCGATAGTTTTTTGTAAGTTTTATTACTTTTGCATCTTTAAAATCTTTTTCAAAATTTAAAATAATATTAATATCTGCACCTCTAAAAGAATAAATTGCTTGATAATCATCTCCAACGGCACATATGTTTCCTTTTTCAAGACAAAGATACTTTATAAGTTTATATTGAGTAGGGTTAGTATCTTGATATTCATCTACAAGGACATATTCAAAATAATTTTTATAAAAATTTAAAATGTTTTTCTCTTTTTCAAAAAGCTCAATAGTTTTTAAAAGTAAATCATCAAAATCTAGAGCATTTTTTTCTTTTAAAAGTTTATTATAAAGATTAAAGGCTTCTTTTATATTATCTTCTAGCTCTTCGTAAGCTAGACTTTCATTTTTTATTTTAGAAAAAAGATTTTTTAAAAGAGAAGAGGGATATTTATCTTTATCTAAATTTAGCTCTGAAATTACTTTTTCTATAAGTTTTTTACTATCACTTTCATCATATATTTCAAAATATCTTGAGTATCCAAGTTTATCTATATGCCTTCTTAAGATTTTTAAACAAAAGGAATGAAAAGTAGAGGCCCAAATTGGAGCCTCTTTTCCAAGAAGATTTTTTATTCTTTCTTTAAGTTCATTTGCAGCTTTATTTGTAAATGTAATTGCAAGAATTCTTTCTGGATTATATCCTAGATATTTGGTTGCATAAGCTATTTTATAAGTAATAACCCTTGTTTTTCCACTTCCGGCTCCGGCTAAAACGAGTAAAGGCCCTTTAAAATAACAAACTGCTTCTTTCTGCTCTTCATTTAAATTTTTTAAAAGTTCATTTTTTGTTAGGATCATATGCCTTGACACTCAGGATAAGATTTTTCATAAGTTTTCTTTCTTTCTAATCTATTTAAAGCATTGAGAAAAGCAAGTGCACTTGCTTTTACAATATCTGGATCTTGACCTCGAGAAGCAACTTTTATACCATCTTTTTCTAAGGTAACATAAACCTCAGCTTGAGCATCTGTTCCAGCCGTTAAAGCTCTTATTTTAAAATCTACAAGTTTTACATTTTCTAAATTCAAAGCTTTTTTTATAGCATTATAAGTTGCATCTACAGGACCATTTCCAATAGCTAAACCAAGTTTTTCTGTTCCATTTTCTTTTATTTTTATAGTGGCTGTAGGAATAGTAGTTCCTCCACTTATAACTTGATGGGAAATAAGCTCATACTTAGGTTTATGCTCGCTTCCAAATAAGTTTTCAATAAGAGTTTCTATATCTGCATCATAAATTTCTTTTTTATTAGATGCAAGCTCTTTAAATTTAATAAATGCCTTTTCAAACTCCTCTTTATTTAAATTAAAACCAAGTTCTTTTAATTTTTTTTCAAAAGCATGTCTTCCTGAATGTTTTCCTAAAACAATTTGACTTTCTTTTCTTCCAACGGTTTCTGGCTTCATAATTTCATAAGTAAGAGGATTGGATAATACTCCATGTTGATGAATTCCACTTTCATGAGCAAAAGCATTATCCCCCACAATGGGTTTTGTTTTTGAAACCATAATTCCACTAAGTCTGCTTACAAGTTTAGAAGTTCTATATATTTGAGTAGTATCAATATCTGTATAAACTGGAAACTTATCTTTTCTTACAAATATTGCCATAACAATTTCTTCTAAAGCTGCATTTCCAGCTCTTTCTCCAATTCCATTTATAGTACATTCTACTTGACGAGCTCCAGCTTTTATAGCCATTAAAGAATTTGCAACCGCTAATCCAAGATCATTGTGGCAATGAACGGAGATTATAGCCTTATCTTTTATTCTCTCTTTTATTTTCTTTATAAGTTCATAAAACTCATCTGGAAGAGCATATCCTACAGTGTCTGGAACATTTATAACATCGGCTCCGGCCTCAACTACAGCTTCAAAAACGTCTAAAAGATAGTTTACTTCACTTCTTGAGGCATCTTCTGCCGAAAATTCTACCTTTGCTTTTCCTTGACTAATTTCTTTAGCAAACTTAACTGCCCAAACGGCTCTTTTAAGAGCTTCTTCTCTTGAGATTTTTAGTTTATATTTTAGATGAATATCTGAAGTAGCAATAAAAGTATGAATTCTTGGTTTTTTAGCTTCTTTTAAAGCTTCCCACGCCGCCTTTATATCTTCTTCTTTTGCTCTTGCCAGAGAGCAAACTTCGCACTTTTCTATTTCTTTTGCAATTTGAGAAATAGCCTTAAAATCCGCAGGAGAAGAAATCGCGAAACCAGCTTCTATAATGTCTACTCCTAATTTTTCAAGTTGTTTTGCAATTACAAGCTTTTCTTCGGGAGTTAGGTTCACACCTGGAGTTTGCTCACCATCTCTTAAAGTAGTATCAAATATATAGAGCTTTTCTTTTCTTTCCTTCATTTATTCCCTCTCTTTTAAATTTTTAATTTTAATAGGATTATAAGCTTTATTAAAAATATATATTAAATGATAATAATTTTCAATATGTAAAAAGATAAAATTTATTTTTCTGTCTGGTTAAGTTTTAATAAAGGAATATAACGAAAATTATATAATATATTTACTTTCCAAAGGGTAATATTTTTATAGAAGGTAAAATAAAATGAAACTCTTTTGAATTATTGCCATTTTGAAAAGATGTATTAGTTAGATTCTCTATTTCCGAAGAATTTATACTTAGATTGCTTTGATTTAAATTTTTATCTTTTGTAGTTTGATTTTTAAAGCTTTGATTTTCTATTTTTGGAGCCTTATTAAAAGTACTAGCATTATTTAAGATATTTAAGTTATTTTCTACATTAATTTTTGAATTATTTTCTGTATAAGTTTCAGGATTTTCTTTTTCTTGGATTTCCGGATAAATCTCAAAGTCATATGGTAATGTAAAATTAAATAAAGTTATATTTCTTGATATATTTTCTAAGATAGGTTTTAAACAAAATGTCTTTTTATAAAAAGTTAGGTTATAAAATTTCATTAAATAACCTTGAGGTCCAAAATACTTACCGGTATCTGGCATAGATAAAAATGCATTTATTTTTCTATCATATAAAGAAGCTCTAAAGTAAACTGGAAAAGAGAAAGTTTCATTGCTTATGTTCTCTAAGCAACTTCTTTTTAAGAAATCTTTTTTTTCAAGTTTCAAAATAAGTTTAAAAGGCTTAGATTTCTTTCCACAGAACTTTGAAAATTTAAGAACAAGTCCTTTTTTTATTTTTATTGTTTTTCCAGAAATGTAAGTCATATTATCCCCAGGATTTATAAAGGTATAGGGCCAAGTAGAATTAATAATTTCAATAGAGATATTATCGACATTCGGAAAATAAAATACAAACTCTCCAAAATTATTAATAGGATCAATTTTTCTTGCTTGGATATAGATATATTGAAAAGGAAGTTTGTAATGAGTAATTTTGAATAAAGAAAATCTATAAAGTTTTCTATATGCGGTTGGAGGTCCAAATTTTTTTTCTCGTTCTTTATATAAAATTATTTTAGGTCCCTCAAAAGGTTTTATAAACTCTTCATATAAATTCCAATTTACATTTTCTATAAGTTTTTCAAAATATAAATTTCCGTTATAACTATAACCTACGGGTTCCAGATGTTCATTTACTACAAAGCCGTTTAAATCTACGTCATAATCTTCGAAAATAGGTTTTTTTCCTTCTAAACCCGTTAAAATAAAAAATTTGATACCATTTGTCGTGTAATTTAAATTGGGAATTTCTAAATCTGGAGCATTAAGTTCTATTAAATAGAAATCTGGAAGATCGTTTGAAATATATATTCTTAAAGGGTAAACAGTCAGTCCAGAGTAAAAATAAATTGGTTTTCCAGGTTCGTAATAATCTTTTGGAATTAAAGCAAAAGGTTTATTATCTTTAAAAAATAGGAGACCAGGTTTATATTCATAATCTCCTATTTTTGAAAAAGGAACATAATAAGAAACTAAATATCCCCAATATTTCTTTTTTACTTTTATATTATTTATTCTATAAAAAAAAACTCTTTTTTTTGCAAGTTTTAAAGTAAACTCTTCTATTACTTCATTTCTAAAATTTTCATACTTTTTATAAAGAAGGAAGGTACCTCCAAAGAAAAAAATAAAAAAAAGTAAAATATAAAAATACTTATTAGGTCGAATAGAAAAGTTCATTTTTAACCTTCTTTAGAATAAAAAAAGGTTTACAGCCTCTTTCATTTGTCTTACTTTTTCTTTTGCATACGCAGAGGCAAGTTTATCTCCCTCTTTAAAAATTTCTAAAACTTTGTCAAAATTAGTTTGATAGTAATTTCTTTTTTCCCATATAGGTTCTAAGAAAGAAATAATATTTTGGGCTAGTTTCTTTTTACAGTCTACACATCCAAATTTTGCTTTTTTACATCCCTCTTCTATTTCTTTTAAAAAGTCTTCACCTAAATTTAATTCTTTTGCAAAAACCTTATGATAAAGGTAAACCGTACAGTTTTCGGGATTACCTGGATCAGTCTTTCTAATTCTATTTGGATCTGTTTTCATGCTTCTAACTTTTTTTAGAATTTCTTCTTTGCTGTCAGAAAGATATATACAATTTCCATAAGATTTGCTCATTTTTCTTCCATCTAAACCTGGAAGCTTAGGAGTTTCAGAAAGATAAGGTTTGACTTCTTTAAATATAGGTTTAAAAAGATTATTAAATTTTCTTCCAATTTCATTTGTAATAAATATATGAGGGACTTGGTCTATACCTACAGGAACTATATCTGGATCATAAAGTAAAATGTCAGCTGTCTGCAAAACAGGATATCCTAGAAAGCCATAAGTAGCTAAATCCTTTTCTTTTAAGTTTTCTTTTAATTCTTTATAAGTTGGATTTCTTTCTAAAAGCTTTATCGAAGTAATCATTCCAAAAAGGAGATACGCTTCACTATGAGCCTCATTGTGAGATTGGACAAATAAAACACTTTTTTCAGGATCTAAACCTACAGCTAAAAAATCAATCATCATATTTTTTATATTTTCCTTTAAGTTTGAGACATCTTCATATCCGGTAGTTAAGGCATGATAATCTGCGATGAAGAAGTAAGAAGTATGTTTTAAACCTTTTTTATATAAAGTTTCTTGAAGTTCAAGCCAAGGCTTTAGAGCTCCAAAATAATTCCCAAGGTGAATTTTTCCGGTAGGTCTCATTCCAGATAAAACTCTATTAAAATTTGTAGGTCTTTTGTAATTTTTCAAAAATATCTTCATTTCATTATCTACATTTGAAAGAATCATTTTTCTTCCCCTACTACAATTTTATAAACTTTCATATATTTTTCTTTTACGTCTCCTAAATCTCTTCTAAAGACATCTTTATCTAATTTCTCTCCAGTTTCTTTTTTCCAAAGTCTACATGAATCTGGAGTAAATTCATCTCCTAAAAGAATTACATATTTTCCTTTTTCGTTTTCAAAAATAGGCATACCTTCAAAATTTTTTTCTTCACCTTCTTTTAGATAATATCTTCCAAACTCAAGTTTAAAATCCACAAGCAAAATTCCATGTTTATCAAAAAATTCTTTTAAAGTTTCATTTACTTTAAAAGCTTGCTTCACCATATATTCTATTTCTTTTTCATTTGCAAGTTTAAAAAGCAAAATATGAGGAAGACAAAGCATAGGATCGTGAAGCTCGTCATTTTTTAGAAAAAATTCGTAAAGAGGTTTTTCTAAAACTTCGCCTTCTTTTATTCCATAACGTTTTGAAAAAGAACCTGCAGCAATATTTCTTATAACAACCTCTACGGGAATAATTTCAAGTTTATAGTTTAAGTGTTCTCTATCTGAAATTTCTTTTATAAAGTGAGTTTTTACGCCGACTTTTTCAAGCATATTAAAAATAGCTTTTGTTATTTTTGCATTTATTTTTCCTTTATCCTCTATAACAGCTTTTTTAGCTCCATCAAATGCAGTTATATCATCTTTGAACTCTATCAGCACTTTATTAGCTTCATTTGTCAAATATACCTTTTTAGCTTTACCTTCATAAAGAAGTTCTTTTTTTTCCATGAAAACCCCCTTAAAGTTGTGAAAAATTAATTTTAAAAATTATACTCAAACTTTTCCTACGTTATAATAATTTTTACAATTTATTTTTGGAAGATATTATGAATTTAAAAATACTTTTAAATGAAAGAAAAATTCAAAAAGGAATTAAAAAACTTTCCCAAAACCTCTTGAACTTTTATAAAGATAATATATATATAATAAGTGTTTTAAAGGGTTCTTTTATTTTCACTGCTGATTTAGTAAGAAATTTTCCACAAGATTTAAATGTTTTTATAGATTTTATCCAAGTTAAAAGTTATAAAGGAAAACAAAAAGGTATTCTACGTTTAGTTAAAGATATATCTTTAGATATAAAAAACAAAAATATTTTGGTTGTAGATGATATTTTTGATACAGGAGAAACGGCGAACTTTCTTATTAACTACTTAAAAAATAAAGGTGCAAAAGATGTAAAAATATGTACTTTACTTTATAAATATAAGATGAGAAAAGTTCCTTTTGAACCTCACTTTTATGCTTTTAAAATTCCAAATTATTATGTAGTAGGATATGGTTTAGATTTTAATGGAAAATATAGACATTTGCCATATATTGCTTATTTTGATTAAAATAATAAATCAGCCCAAGATGCGCCTGCTGGGGCGGGCAAAAAAAGGCGCAATACAAATACCCCAGCCTCAGCTTAGGATTTTCCTAAGCTGAGAGATAGGAAAAGGAGCCTTGAACAGATATAAGGGAGTATTTAGAAATTTAATTATTTGGGCCATAATAATTGTAAGTATGGTTATAGTTTTTAATATATTTTCTGGAAATCAACATAAAGGAAAACTTTTTATTCCAACGTCCTATTTTGAAAAACTTATAAAAAAGGGAGACATAAAAAATGTAGTTATTCAAGGAAATACTCTAACAGGTTATACTAAGGAAGGGGCCGTTATAAAAACTTTTATATCTCCTTCAGATAGTTATATATACAAAGAATTAAGAGAACATAATGTAACTTACACTTATAAACCCGTTGAAAGAGAAAGTTGGATTGGAAACTTTGTTATATCTTGGCTTCCTACTATTCTTTTCTTTTTATTTTTTATTTTACTTATTCGTCAGTTTCAAGCTGGCGGAAATAAAGTAATGTCTTTTTCAAAAAGTCGTGCGAAAATTTTTATAGATAATAAGCCTAAAGTAAGTTTTAATGATGTTGCAGGAATTGATGAGATAAAGGAAGAAGTAAAGGAAATTGTAGATTTTCTTAAAAATCCAAAAAAATATCAAAAACTTGGAGCTAGAATTCCAAAAGGAATTTTACTTGCGGGACCTCCGGGAACGGGAAAGACTCTTTTAGCTAAAGCTATAGCTGGGGAAGCTGGAGTTCCGTTTTTAAGCGTTTCAGGTTCGGAATTTGTGGAAATGTTTGTAGGAGTTGGAGCAAGTAGAGTTAGAGATTTATTTGAGCAAGCTAAGAAAAATGCACCTTGTATTATTTTTATAGATGAAATTGATGCAGTAGGGAGAAAAAGAGGAATTGGTATTGGAGGAGGACACGACGAAAGAGAACAAACTTTAAATCAACTCCTTGTTGAAATGGATGGATTTGAAAGTAAAGATGGAATTATAGTTATTGCAGCAACAAATAGACCTGATATCTTAGATCCAGCTTTGCTTAGACCTGGAAGATTTGATAGACAAATAACTATACCTCTTCCAGATGTTAAAGGTAGACTTGAAATTTTAAAAATTCATGCAAAAAACAAACCTTTAGCTGAAGATGTTGATTTAGAAATAATTGCAAAATCTACCCCGGGTTTTTCTGGAGCAGATCTAGAAAATCTTTTAAATGAAGCTGCTTTAATTGCAGCAAAGAAAAATAAGGAAAAGATAGATATGGAAGATTTAGAAGAAGCAAAAGACAAAATTTTAATGGGGGTTGCTAGAAAATCTTTAGCACTATCTGAAAGGGAAAAAGTAACCACGGCCTATCATGAAGCTGGACATACTCTTGTAGGTTGGATGCTTCCTCATGCGGATAAAATTCACAAAGTAACTATTATTCCTAGAGGACGAGCTTTAGGTGTCACTCAACAGCTTCCAAAAGAAGATATGTACACTTATACTTTAGACTATCTTATGGATAGACTTGCAGTTTTATTTGGAGGAAGGGTAGCAGAAGAGATATTTTTAAATACAATTTCTACAGGGGCCGGAAATGATATTAAGGTAGCAACAGACATTGCTCGTAAAATGGTTTGTGAGTGGGGTATGAGTGAAAAAGTTGGCCCCATTCATATAAAGGTAGAAGATATATTTGATGTTCCAGTTAATAACCAAATAATAAGTGAAGATCTTAAGAAACTCATTGATGAGGAAGTAAAAAGGATTTTAGATGAAGCTAAAAATAAAGCTAGAGACCTTATTTTGAAGCATAAAGATAAAGTAGAAAAGCTTGCCCAGGCTCTCTTAGAAAAAGAAACTTTAACTGAAGAAGAGATAGAAAAAATTTTTGGAATTCCTCAAAATCAAATAAAAGAAAATTTTCAAAAATTAGAAAATAAAGAAAGTAATCAAGAGAAGAAAGAATCTTTAAAAGAGGATAAAAATGGAAAAACGGAAAAAGAAGATAGATAAGGAAAGAATAAAAAAAGCTGTAAGAGAAATTTTAATAGCTATAGGGGAAAATCCCGATAGAGAGGGTTTAAAAGAAACTCCAGAAAGAGTTGCAAATATGTATGAGGAAATTTTAGGAGGCTATTTTCAAGATGTAAAGGAACATATTAAACTTTTTACAGCTTCTTATGATGAAATGATAATTGTAAAAGATATTCCTTTTTTTTCTTTATGTGAACACCATATGCTTCCTTTCTTCGGAAAAGTTCACATCGCGTATATTCCAAACGAAAATAAAGTGACCGGTCTTTCAAAACTTGCAAGAATAGTGGATGTATATGCAAAGCGTCTTCAGCTTCAAGAAAGACTAACGGAGCAAATAGCAGATGCTATAGTAGAAAATTTAAATCCTAAAGGAGTATTAGTTATTGTTGAAGCTGAACATCTATGTATGGTTATGCGAGGTGTAAAGAAAAAAGGAAGTAAAACTATAACAAGCGCTTTAAGGGGAATTTTTAAAAAAAACTATGCAACAAGAATGGAAGCTTTGAGTTTAATTAATAAAAAATGAAGAGAAAAGTTAGATTAACACAAGAGGAAATAAGAGTAATAAAAGATACTATAAAAAAATATGATGAAAATGCAAAGATAATTTTATTTGGAAGTAGAGTAGATTTAAACAAAAAGGGTGGAGATATTGATCTTCTTGTTATCTCCAAAAAGCTAAAACTTATGGATAAATTAAAAATACTTAGAGAAATAAAAAATTTTCTAGGAGAAAGAAAAATAGATTTAATAATAACAGATAATGTTAAAAAAAGTGCTTTCTATGAGCTAGCTTATGAAGAAGGCGTAGAATTATGAGTAGAGTGGAAAAATTTAAGAAAATTTTGAAAGAAAATATAAAAAATTATAAAAATATTTTGGAACTTTTGGATTATATTTCTCGGCAAATAAAATATAAGGGAATTTATGAAAAAATAAAAAAAAGTAATACTTTAAGTTTAGAAGAAAAAATTTTAATATCTTCCTATTTTCATAATTTTTCTCTTCTTATAGATATTTTAATAAATAAACTTTTAAGAAGCATAGCCTACTTGGAGTACGAAGAAGGAAAAACAAAGCGTGATTTAATAATATGGGCTGAGAAAATGGGCTTTGTAGAAAAAGAAAGTATACTAGGAGAGTTATTAGATTTAAGAAATTTAATAGCCCATGAATACAATAATCTTGATAAAGTACAAGAGATTATGGAAGTTCTATTAGAAAATGAAAAAAATCTCTACCTTATTTTTG
>Ga0256838_1000578_pt1 | contig 21314 bp, 22 predicted proteins | sample 4571419metaG_FD_185978 | JGI IMG/M metagenome (GOLD analysis project Ga0256838, IMG submission 185978) | Hydrothermal vent microbial communities from Guaymas Basin, Mexico - 4571-419 | ecosystem: Environmental > Aquatic > Marine > Hydrothermal vents | place: Mexico: Guaymas Basin | collected...
AAATTGTTTTAATTTCTTCTTTGGCATCTCTTGTGGGGGCACCAAGTTCTATGCCTTACAGTGCCTCTAAGAGAGCTTTAAATTCATATGCCCAGTCGTTGAGAAATCTTTTAGCCCCCGATATAAAAGTAATAAATATACTTCCTGGATTTATAAAGACGGATATGACCCAAAAAAATGATTTTTATATGCCTTTTTTAATGGAGCTTGATGAGGGAGTTGATAGAATTCAAAAAGCCATTGAAAAAAATTATAAAGAATATGCGTTTCCAAAAAGGTTTTATTATTTAATTAAATTCTTTAATATGTTGCCTGTAAGTTTACAGGATAAACTATTGCAAAAAGTGGCAAAATAAGATATATTTAGTCAAAAAAAGGGCATTAATGATTTCGGTTTGTACCTATTGCGGAGTGGGATGTGAAATAGACGCTCAAATTAATCAGGATAAAATAGTTAAAATAAAGCCTTTAAAAGAAGGAATTTCAAGCGGGGGCGAACTTTGTATAAAAGGTAAATACGGATTTGAGTTTTTAAATAATAGACTGAAAAAACATCTGATAAGTTATGAATTTATAGAAAAAAACGCAAAAAACATGCCTTTTGAATTACAAATAAGAATCGCAAACCTTTATCCTTACGATGAAAAGTTTTATGAAGCTCCTTTTAGTTTAGCGCTTGACATTGCCGCATGGAAACTAAAAGAAATTATAAAAAACTATTCTTCAAAATCCGTTGCCGCAATAGGGGGAGCCAGAACAAATATAGAAAGCGCGTGGCTATTTCAGCATTTTGCCAGAAACGTTGTAAAAACTCCGCATATAGATAACTGTGCCAGAGTTTGTCACTCTCCAAGTCTTAGCGGACTTAAGATGAGTATAGGGGAGGGGGCTAGCAGTGTTGATTTTGATTCTTTGTTTGATGCGCAGACTATTTTTGTAATAGGTTCAAACACAACCGAAGCGCACCCAATGGTGGCAAGCAGAATTATTAAAGCAAAAAGAAGAGGGGCAAAACTAATTGTCGTGGATGTAAGGGAAATTTCCCTTATGAAATTTGCCGATGTGGCCGTAATACTTCCTTTTGAATCCAATCTTCTGTTTTTAAACGCCCTGGCAAAAGAACTTATACAAAACGACTTGATAGATAAAGAATTTATAAATAACCGATGCGTAAAATATGAAGAATATAAACAACTTCTGTTGCATGATAAATATGATAAAAAATTTTTTGAAAAACTGCCCGGATTTGAACATATTTCAAAACAGATAGAGGAAATAGCAAAGCTTATAACCAAAAAAACTATTTTTACCTGGGGTCTTGGAGTAACCGAGCATATTGACGGTACCGAATCGGTAAACGCTATCAGTAATCTCGCTATGCTTACGGGTAATTTTAAAAAAGGAGCCGGCGTATTGCCTCTAAGAGGGCAAAACAATGTTCAGGGAGCTTGCGATGTAGGGTGTCTTCCGTACTATCTGCCTGATTATATAAGACCGGATGAAGAACATATAGGGCTTATGACGCCGGATATTATTGATGCTGTAACAGATGGTAAAATAAAAGCGATAATCAATATGGGGGAAGATATTTTACATATTCATCCAAATCAAAATAAAATTCATAGGGCTTTTAAAGAGCTTGAATTTTTAATGGTAATGGAAGTTATGGAAAATGAGATTACAAAAGAGGCGGATATCGTATTTGCAGTAAAAAGCGCTTATGAAAAAAGAGGTGTTTACGTAAATGCCGAGAGAAGACTTCATCTCTCAAAACCTCTTGTAAAAAGCGATTTGCCTGATGACTGGGAGGTTATAAAGGAGCTTTCCAAAAGGCTTGGGAGGGATATAAATTATGTTTCAAGCGAAGATGTTTTTAATGCGTGTAAAAAAGAAGTCAGCCGTTTTAAAGGCGCCACATACGAAAGACTGGAAAAAAAACCTCTTCAGTGGCCTATAAGTGAAGACGGAAGAGATACTCCCGTGCTTCATTTAGAAAAATTCAGTACGCCTGACGGGAAAGGTCATTTTCATTATCACAAATATCATATAAGAGGAGAGGTAAAAGATTTAATAGAAGATAAAAAAAGATGGTGGCTGAATACGGGAAGGGCGCTTGCTCAATATAATAACGCCGCGCAGACTAAAGTCAGTGAGAGACTTATAAAAAGATATGAGGATGATATTTTACTGGTAAATGAATGTCACAGGGATGAAATAAATGAAAAGGTGGTTTTAAAAAGTATTTACGGTAAAACTAAACCTTTAAAAGTTAAATTTACAAAATCCGTTAGACCTTATACGATGTTTGTGACGTTTCATTTTGCTAAAAACCGTATCAATTATCTTTTTGGGAACGAAGCCGACCATAAAGTAAAGACTGCCAGATTTAAGGCTATAGAGGTCGAGATTATTAATCTCGGCTGAAATTTTCTTTATAAGAAAACAGGGTCAAAGACTGTATGGTTAATACTTAAATACAATAACTAAATTTTTTATTATAAATAATGCTTAAATATATTGACAAAAGGCAACTAAATATTGTATAATTTTATTACCAAAAAATTTAAGGAGGGGAACATGGCAGAAGTAAAAAAAAGAATGGAAGAAAATAAAGAGGTAACAAAAAAAGTAGAAGCCGCACAGGATAAATATGTTGATGAAAGAGTTAAAAAAATAACTGAAGAAGCGGTGGAGGCTATTAATCTTGTTGCTAAAGTAATCGAACTTCTTGATAAAAAAGAAAAAGATAAAGCGCTTGAAGAAATAGCAAATGTATTAGGAAAACTTGAAGTATTGATTACAAGAGATCCAAACTTACAGTTAGTTCCTGTAGATGTTAGGGAATCAGTAGTGGATTTTCCGGGAACTGTAGATGATGTTGAAGCTGCTAAAACAGAAATTGTTGTTTTAATTAAAACGGGTGAAGTTCAGTTGGCTAGAGATATTATGCTAAATTTGGCAAGTGAGCTTGATATTTTCGTAACAGCGCTACCTATCGGAACATATCCGGTAGTTTTAAAAGCTATTATTCCGTTAATCGAACAGGAAAAATACGAAGAAGCTAAAAGACTTTTAATAGAAGCTCTTGAAACGTTGGTTCTTGAAAAAATAGTGTTGCCTTTGCCTATCTTAAGAGCGGAACAAACTATTATAAGAGCTCATGAACTAGCTAATGGAGAAAATCCTAATAAAGATGAATTGAAAGAACTTCTTGCGTATGCAAAAGAACAGTTAAAACTGGCTGAAGCTTTAGGATACGGAAGAGTAGAAATCGATTATAAAGATTTATATGAAGAAATTGAAAAACTTGAAAAAATTCTTGAAGGTGAAGAGTCAACAAAAGATATTTTTGAAACTCTTAAAGAAAAACTTTCAGGAATTATGGCTAAATTCAATAAGCCTAAAGCTCCGACAAAAATGCCTCAGGCAGGAGATAATAAAGAAAACAAAGAGGAGTCTAAATAAGGCTTCTCTTATTTTACTCCATGAGAATGTAAAAATTCTTTTCTGCTTACTAAATTCTCCAAAATAGCAAACAATATCATAAAATTTATAAAACTAGTACCTCCATGACTTATAAGAGGAAGAGGGACTCCTACTACAGGCGCTAAATTCATAGTCATTGCCATATTTACGAATGCATAAATAAACAACATTAAAGCTACACCGGCATACATAACTTTTGCAAAATAGTCATCTTTTAATTTTTCGGCTTTTATCAAAAGGTAAACTATAAGTAAAAAATATAAAAATATCAACGATACAGCTCCTATAAATCCGAATCTTTCCACGAAATAAGCAAAAATAAAGTCGCTGCTGGCTATGGGTAAAAATTTAAGCTGCGTTTGAGTGGCTTCCGTTTTGCTTTTTCCGCTAAGACCTCCTGAGCCTATTGCTATTAAAGACTGTTTGACATGGTAACTTGGCTTATTTAAAAAATGTTCTATTCTTTTTTTTTGGTAATCTTTTAAAAGATATTTATACGCTACCGGGATAAAAATTATGCTAAAAATTCCTATACTTATCCAAATTTTTTTATCTACTCCCACAATAAACAAAACACCAAAACCGATAATGAGAGTAATAAGTGCGGTTCCTAAGTCCGGTTCTTTTGCTATAAGCAAAAAAGGAAGGATTATATAAAAAGATAATTTCAAAAATTCTTTAAAATTATAAACAGGTCTTGGGGGATGCTTATATATAAGGTATCCCAGCATTAATAAAAGTGTTGTTTTCATAAATTCGGAAGGTTGTATAGTAATGTTTAAAAGAGGTATTTTAAGCCATCTTTGGGCTCCTAATATTTTTACACCTGCAATATCCACTAGTAGCAGAAGTAAAATATTAAGCCAGTAAATAAACGGAATTATCCATAAAAGTTTTCTTATGGGAATAAAATAGACCGCCAAAAATACGGCTATTCCGACAGCTATATAAATAATTTCTTTTATAAAAAGCTTTTGGGATATTTCACTTACTAAAAGAAGGCTTATTATAATAAATGGAAGAAGCAAAAAAAGAAGAAAAAAATCGAACTTTTTTACTGACATGGATGTTTTGTATAGTCTTCAAACAGTTTTTCCATAGTTTCACTGAGTTTATGAGAATTTTCGTCAACTTTTTCGAATATTTCGATAATTTCGTCTTTTCTTTTAATACATGTTTTATCTTTGGTACATTCAAGGGCTTTATTTGTAAGAAGATGGATATTTTTGTGGTATTTGTCTTTGATTTCTTTATATTCTTTAAGACATCCAAGTTTAGATACCGTTTCTTGATTTATTAGCCATTTTCCAAATTCGCATTCATTATCGCTTAGCATAGGAATTTCTTTTTCTTGGAATACTGCTTCATAAGCGTTTAATTTATAAACTAAGTGAGCTAATCTTGCTAAATCAAGATACATTCTTATAAGTGCCAAATCGACATTTTTTCTGTTTTGCAGAGCTTTTTCTCTAAATCCTAAAACAAGTTGGTTTACCGTTTCAACGTCATCTCTGGAAGAAGTGGCCATTTCTGTGATTTTTTCGGCATTTGCCTGAATTTCACTTGTTTCTTGTTGTAGAGTTTTAATGGTTATTGAAATTTCGCTTGTTGCTTTTTGTGTTCTTTCTGCTAGTTTTCTAACTTCATCAGCAACAACCGCAAATCCTCTTCCGTGTTCTCCGGCTCTTGCTGCCTCTATTGCTGCGTTGAGTGCTAGGAGATTTGTCTGGTCGGCTATATCTGTAATTAATTCTACGATTTTTCCTATTTCGTCTGCTCTTTGAGAAAGCATATCAATGGCTTCGTTGGTATGGGCTATAAACTCTATAAGTTCCATTAAAACTTCTGAAAGTTTTTGGATTTTCTGGGCTGATTCGTCTGCTCCCTCGTAAATTTCGCTTGAGAGTTTATCTATTTCTATCATAAACGATTTAAGTTTTGTATTGAAAGAGGTTTTGATATCGTTTAAATTTTTTTTGGTGCCTCCTCCGAGTTCGTTTAATTTAACAAACAGTTCACTTCTTGCCTGTTCTTTAAGAGCCGTGGAAATGGCTTTTACGGCATCGTTAATCATAATTACCGTTGAGCGGAATCTTCCTTTATATCCCTGAGGTGCAATATCTCTGTAATCGATTCCCTGTTTTGCGGCTTCTATCGATTCTTTAATATCCCTTTCAAATGCTTCTAGCTGGTCAAGAAGGTCGTTTACATCCCATGCCATTTCGCTAAAAGGGTCGTTTTGCGGTATTCTGGTTATTCTTTTTTCAAAATCGCCTCTTGCGGCCGCTTTTATTGTTTGATTTATTTTATTTAAAAGTTCACTTTGAGAAGATGCGGCTGGAGTTGATTTAAACAGACAAAAACCTCCGGCTATAAGTCCTACTATTCCAAGACCTAAAGAGATAAAATCGTTGTTTAAAAACGCAAGTGCGGATATAATTAAAAATATTGCTTCTATTACCCATAAACCTATTTTTTTATAATTCATTGATTAATCCTTTTTGAATTTTTATCATAAGTTCATTAAAAGACATATTATATTTTTTAAGAAGATTTTCCACTTCCATTAAAGAAGCTTCCATTCCTCCGCTTTGTTCTATGGATAGAAGATGTTTGTATAAAGGTTCTATTATTGATTTAAATCCTTCTCTTGGCTTTCTTCTTACCGAATAATAATCTATTATTTCTCCCTGTTCGTTCAAAGTAGGCGAAATATTGGCAAATACCCAGTAATATCCTCCGTCTTTTCTTAAATTTTTAACAAACCCAAACCACTCTTTTTTATTTTGGATATGGTCGTACAATATTTTAAATGCGCATCTTGGCATATCGGGATGTCTTAAAATGTTATGAGGGGCTCCTAAAAGTTCCTCTTCGCTGTAACCGCTCATTTGTATAAAAATTCTGTTTCCGTATAAAATACGGCTTTTTAAATCTGTTTTTGAAACAATAAAATCCTCTTCTTTTAAAACCACTTCCTTTTCAATGGGGGTGACTTTTGGCTTTCTCATCTATTCTCCTTTAATTTGACTGCATCTATACCTTTTCTGGCAGCTTTTTCTAGTTCATCAAAAGATTTTACTAAAAATACCACTTTTGTATCAAGTAAATATTCTTCAACGATTTTTTGAAACTCAGCGGCGTTTTCTAAAATATCGGTAAAAACATATTTTGCTTTAAGGTTTGATACCAATATAAGCTCTTTTATCGAAGATATGTTTACTCCGTAAGGAATTGAATTTTGTTTGCAGAAATTAAAAACTTCAAGGCTTGAATCGCAATAATCAAAAATAAGGGTAGAGTTTGAAGGGGAGTTTTTAATATCTTCAATTGTTTTTACGAAGTAAAATTTTTCTTCGCTAAAGGGGGCTTCAAGAATTTGCATAACAATCCTTACATATGTTTTTACCGTTAATTTGTTTTATTTCATTTTTTGGATAAAACGTTTTGCATTTATCGCACATAATTAGTTCATTTTGAGTTTCTTTTTTTTCGGAGACTTCTTTTTTTTTGAAAAAGAAGAAATAAACCGCTGTTGCAATAAGTGCGAAAAATATCAGTTTTCCCATTCGTCGCCTTTTAGAAATACGTAGTTTCTATTGTTTTTAGAAATTATAGACGCATTTATCCCTGTTAGTTCGTCTAAAACGTTTGAACCTTTATAGAGTAATATTTTACCATCTTTTTTTAAAAAAGGTTTTGCTATTTTTATAATTTCTTTTGTAGGCATAACAGCTCTGCTGGTTATCAAATCCACAGGGGGAATATCGCTGTTTTCAAGTCTCTTAGGAACGACGGTTACGTTTTTTAATCCTAAAACCGTTTTTAAATAATTTAAAAAACTGTATCTTTTTTTTAAAGGTTCTACCAGATACCATTTTGTATCAGGCATGGCAATCGCTAGTATTGCTCCGGGAAATCCGGCTCCCGTTCCTATATCTATTGCCGTTTTTGCCTCTTTTATTTTTTCCAGCGGATAAAGACTGTCTTTTATCTGTTCTTCTATTTCTTCGGGAGAGGTGTAATTGGTGAGTTTATGAATTTTATTCCATTTTAAAAGCTCTTTTGTAAATATTTCAAATTTTTCATTTTCCATTTTCAATCTTTCCATTTTTAAAGTTTGTGTCCCAATTTTTCTTTTTTTGTTTTAAGATAATTTTCATTATAAGGATTTGGAGTAGCTTTTATCGGTATTCTTTCAACAACTTTTATTTCTTTAAAGGCGAATTCTTTTTTTGGATTGTTTGTTAGCAGTTTTATTTCTTTAATACCAAACTCTTTTAAAATTTTTTCCACTATACTAAAATCCCTCATATCGGCTTCAAACCCCAGCTGATGGTTTGCTTCTACCGTATCAAGCCCCCTGTCTTGTAAGGCGTATGCGTTTACTTTGTTAAAAAGTCCTATTCCTCTTCCTTCCTGTCTCAAATATATTACTGCGCCTCCGTGTTTTTGTATCTTTTTTAAAGCGGTCTGCAGTTGTTCTCCGCAGTCGCATTTTAAGCTTCCAAGAGCATCTCCTGTAAGACATTCGCTGTGAATTCTTACATATGGGGTTTTAGGAATTTTTGGAGTAAAAATCACTAAATGCTCTTTATTGTCTTCTTTAAAAGACTGAATTTTAAAATTTCCGTATTTTGTAGGGAGGTTGGCTATTTCGGATTTTTTCAAAAAGCTCTCCTTTTTTGATAAAATTATATCTTAAATTAGTTATTAAATTATAGATAAAGGATTTACGTTGAAACATTTTTTATGGCTTTGTGATTATTCCAAAGAAGAAATTAAAGAAATTATAGATCTTGGATTTCAAATAAAAAAAGAGACAAAAGCTAAAATCTTTAAACCTTATTTAAAACATCAGCAGCTTGCTATGATTTTTGAAAAAAGTTCCACAAGGACCAGGGTTTCTTTTGAAGTAGGGATTAATCAGCTTGGAGGTAACGGGCTTTTTTTAAGCAGCAGGGATATTCAGCTCGGCAGGGGAGAGCCTTTAAAAGATACGGCAAGGGTTATAAGCCGTATGGTTGATTTAATTATGATAAGGACGTTTGGGCAAGAGAGGCTTGAAGAGTTTGCAAAATACAGTAAAGTCCCTGTAATAAACGGGCTTACCGATTTATGTCATCCGGTTCAGCTGCTTGCCGATTTAATGACGATAATAGAGTTTGGAAAATTTGATTTTGAAAATCCTCAAAATACTACGGTGGCATATATTGGAGACGGTAATAATATGGCTAATTCATGGACTGTTTTGGCTTCAAAACTTGGATTTAATTTAAGAATAGCCACTCCTAAAGGATATGAAATAGATGAAAATATAAAGCAAAAAGCTTTAGAAGAAGCTAAAAAAAGCAAAGCTAGGCTGGAATTTTTAAACGACCCGGAAGTTGCCGTTAAAGAAGCTGATGTTGTTACCACAGATACGTGGGTTAGTATGGGACAGGAAGAGGAAAAAGAAAAAAGAATAAAAGATTTTAAAGGGTTTGAAGTTGATTCTAACCTTATGAGTCTTGCTAAAAAAGATGCTATATTCTTGCATTGTCTTCCGGCTTACAGAGGATATGAAGTTAGTGAGGATGTGTTTGAAAAATATAGTGAAGTAATTTTTACAGAAGCGGAAAACAGATTACATGCTCAGAAAGGATTGATGGTTTGGCTAAAGAAATAGCAAAAAAAATAAATGTCAAAACACTTGTTGAGTGTAAAGACCTTGAAGTATTGGAGGGTGATTTAAACTCTCCTACATGGGTTATGATTACTCCTGATAAAAAACTTAAAGTGGTTCTTGACAGTGAGGAATATATCGATTTTATGGAAACTCTTAAGACCACTTTAAAAGAAAATATAGAATTAAAACTTGAAAAAGCTATTTTAAGCGAATTTCCTATTGATTATGACGATGTCAAGGCGGTGGTTTTAGAAGAGATGAAAAAAAGCGATAAAAGTATTCAGGAGATAGTAGAGAAAGTTAAACTTGAACATCCAAATCTTTTTTATAATCTGGATTTGGAGAAAATATTCTAAAGGAAAAAATTTTTCTTTTTTTAATAATCTTTTATTGACAAAATTAATTTAATTTGATACAATTTTACTGTTAGCTTAACAAGCAGTTATAGGAGGTGCCAGATGGCATGTGAAAAAGATACAAAAGAATTAGCCCAAGAAACTAAAACAACACAAACCAAGGAGGAAATAATGGAAGAAATCAAAACTCAAGAAGGTGTATTGGTATTAAAAAATATGCCTGAATTTAAAATGGAAGCTTATAATGCGGAAACAGGACATTATACGGAAGTTAGCAGTGAGGATTACAAAGGAAAATGGACTGTAGTATGTTTTTATCCTGCGGATTTTACATTCGTATGTCCTACTGAAATCGCGGCTATGAATGCGGCTTTACCTTTCTTAAAAGAATTAGGAGTTGAAGTACTTGCCGTTTCAACAGATACAAAATTTTCTCATAAAAGATTTGTAGAAACTGAACCGTTACTTAAAGATTTAAAACTTACAATTGCGGCAGACCCTACCGGAGAAGTTACAAGAAAATTCGGTGTAATGATTGAAGGTGCCGGACTTGCTCTTAGAGGAAGATTTTTAATTAATCCGGATGGACAAATCGTAGCTGAAGAAGTTCAAGCTCCGCAAGTTGGTAGAAGCGTAAAAGAGTTCTTAAGACAAATTATAGCTCATCAACATGCATATAAAACTGGAGAAGTTTGCCCTGCAAACTGGAAACCTGGTAAAAAAACATTACCTGTTAATACAGATATCGAACCTATGACAGGAAACGTTGGAAAATACGTAACTCTTGAAGACTTAATCGATGAAAACGATGTTAAAGAAATGGAAGAAATGGTAAAAGCGTTTAAAAACGCTTAATTTTTCCTTTTTTCTTTTTCTCAAAAAGTCTTGAGACTTTTTGAGAAAAAGAAAATACATATGAAAGGTTCAGATGAAAAATTATAAAAATCTGCTTGAACAGTCAAATTTAAAAACCACCCCTCAAAGACTTGCTATCTTAAAAGAATTAGATAAACACGGACATGCAAGTATAGAAGAGATTTATGAAAATATAAAAGAGATGTTTCCGAGTATTTCCCTTGCTACAATTTATAAAAATATAAGTGCTTTAAAAGATGAAAATGTTATCAGTGAAATATGTCTTCACCAAAAACCTAAATTTGAAATTCAAAAAGAGCCGCATGCACATTTTATATGTAAAAAATGCGGTAAGGTTGAAGACGTTCCTTTTAGTGAGATGATGAGTAAAGAATTGGAAAAAAAATATCCTGATTCTAAAAAAGAGCTGTATATTTACGGAATATGTTCGGAATGTAAGAAAAAATAAAGCTTTAAAAATGGTTATTGTAAATTTGATAACCGATTTTGAACTTCCGTTTGTTTTTTCTTTAAAAGAGCGCCGTAAAATAATAAATTCTATAAAAGATAAACTCAAAAAATTCAACGTATCCGTTTTAGATATTTCAGGGGAATATCCTAAAGAAGCTTCTATAGCGATAGTGTTTGCAGCTCATAATGAAAAACAGGCAGGGGAAATACAAAGAAAAATAGAAGAATTTCTATATAAAAGTTTTCCTGAAATAGAGTTTTTTTTCGATATGGAAATTATTTAGATATCGTAAACCCTTATCATATTGGTAGTGCCTTCTCTTCCTATAATGCTTCCCATGGTAATTATTATTTTATCCCCTTCTTGAAGTTTATTTATTTTTTTAGCTGTATCTATAAATTTATGAATAAGCTTTTCGGGGTCTTTAATTTTAGGCATTTCAAAAATTTCTTCAACTCCCCATACCACTTTTAATTTTCGGCTGGTGTCTCTGCTGTGTGTTACGGCTATAATAGGTGATTTTGGTCTGTATTTTGCAATGGATTTGACGGTTGTTCCGCTGCTTGTAAAACTTATAATCGCTTTTGGTTCGATTGTCTTTGCCAAATCGGAAACACTAAGAGCTATTGCGTCGTCATCATCCGTTTCGTATCTTTTATGATAAGGATAGATGTTTTGGATTTCTTTTATAATTTTTACTAATGTTTCAACCGCTTTTATAGGGTATTTACCGACAGTCGTCTCATCACTTAACATGACAGCATCAGTTCCGTCCATAACGGCGTTTGCCACGTCGCTTACTTCCGCACGGGTTGGGAAAGGGGAATTTACCATAGAAAGAAGCATCTGCGTGGCGGTAATTACAGGTTTTTTCAGTTTATTTGCTTTGCGTATAATTTTCTTTTGAATTACAGGCACTTTTTCTATTCCAACTTCTATTCCTAAATCTCCCCTTGCAACCATAACCCCGTCGCTTACTTCCAATATTTCATCAAGATTTTCAACCGCTTTTTTGGTTTCTATTTTGGCTATAACCCAAGGGTTTGCCCCCGCTTTTTTTAAAATAGATTTGGCTTTTAAAATATCGTTTTTTGAATTTACAAAAGATATCGCTACAATATCTACTCCGTTTTTGGCTCCAAAAATTAAATCTTTTTCATCTTTTGGCGTAATTGCCGAAATTTTAAGGTTTGAGTGTGGAAAATTTACCCCTTTTCTGCTGGATAAAACACCTTCGTTTTTTACTTCTAATACCAGATAATCAGGTGTTTTTTCCACTACTTTCGTTCTTATCGAACCGTCTGCAAAAAATACATATTCCCCTGGTTCGACTTGGTCTATAATTTCGGGGTAGCTGATGGTTAAATCATAAGCGCTTTTAGGATTCTTTTTTACAAGGCGTATTTTGTCTCCTCTTTTAAGTTCCAATATGCCGTTTATTTCTCCGATTCTTATTTTAGGTCCGCTTATGTCCTGTAAAATAGCGGTTTTTGAGTCGAGTTTTTTGGCTGTATCCCTGATTTTTTTAATGGAGGATTTATGGGTTTTATGGTCTGCGTGTGAAAAATTTAAGCGAAAAACATCAACTCCGGCTTTTATCATATCTTCAATTTTATCATTACTGCTAGGTCCTAGTGTTGCTACTATTTTTGCTTTTTTCATTATATTCCTTTAGCTGTTAGGAAATCTTTTATCTCTTTTAAAAGTTCCGCAGGATTTTTAACGGGATATTCTATTTTGTTTGCTATTTCTTCTCCTGAGATGCCTTTTATATTTATATGTTTTAATCTTTCTTTTAAAATTTCTGCATCTTTTATAGGATAATGCAGGCCTTTTATATTTTTTAATACAAGATATGTCCATGGAGCATCGCATTGCTGAGTGATTTTTTCTGCCATTGCGCGACAGTATTCCATAACTGTCTGAGAATCCTCTCCGCTTTTTATTAATTTATAGGCAAGTTTTGCTATTCCTCCTGCTGTATGAACCTTTAGCTGTTTTTTTTCTTCTTCTGTTAATTCATCTAAGTGTTCTATTTTATAAAGGGCTAGATTCGGGTCCGCTCTTAAAATTTGTCTGACGGTGTTTCTTGTAATTCCTAAAAACTGAGCTATTTCATCTTCGGTTTTTAAAAATTCTTCTCTTAATACAATAGCGAAGCTGGCCCTTGCAATACTTGGAAGCCAAGTAAGCGTTCTGTATTCGGCTAATTTGTCAAGACCGCCTAAAAGGTCTATTGATTTGAAAAATACTCTTTCCGCTATATATTTAATGTTTGTGTCGTCTGTTTTTATGTTTAGAATCATTTTATTCTCCTTGAATTGGTTTTCCTATTTTTACAAGCCCTGTTTCTGTGATTTCAAGAAACCTTACTTTAGTGTCGTGTCCGCACATTCTGCAACCGTCTATTCTAAAAAGCCTTATGATTTCTCCTACGGGTTTTTTATAGATTCTTGCTTTATAAGTTGAATCTATAAGTTCTTTACTTAAAACAATTGTTCCATCAACTATATGTCCTACGGCATATCCCCCTGCGGCTTCTGAACTTAATAAATCATGACCGCTTCTTTTTTGAGATATTAAAATTGTTGTTTGGTACCATTTTTTTAAAAAGTTGTAAATTCGTCTGACGATAGTTCTTGCCATCATTTCTTTATTTTCAAACAGTCCCGTTACCGAGTCTATTACGGTAAATTTTATTCCATATTCTTTAATGGCATATGCAAGCGTATTTAAAAGGGTTGGAATTTCATCTCTTAATTTATAATTTGAAGTTGCGTCTATAAAAATAATATTTTCATCTATTACGTTTTCATCTATATTCATAGCTTTTGCGCGCTGTTTCATACTTGCTACTACGAAATTTGCCGGAGTTTCCACGGTAATAAAACATACTTTATGTTCTTTTGCTTGATATATTGCAAACTGTTCGGCCATAAGACTTTTTCCTGTGTCATTTACTCCCGTGATGTTACATACGCTGTATTTAGGCATTCCGCCTAAAAGTTTTTTTACGGGTTTGCCGTTTTCTATTTCGGCTATGAAAAAAAGTTCGTCAAGTCCTTCTATTCCTGTAGGTACGCCTTCAAGTTTAGGGGCTTTTTTAGAAGCTTCTTTTGCAGTTATTACGGCTTCTTTTATTATTTCATATTCCATAAAAGGCCTTTTTTATTAATTGTAGCAAATAAGAAAGAAAAAGGGAAGAAAAATAGAGTGCTAAATTGTTATTTTACTTTAATACAGTCAGTCTCTTTTTGTTTGTCAAATTCCCACCACTCTTTTTGATTCCAAGGTTTAAGTTCTTTTAATTTGTTCATAAGATATTCAAAATCTCTTGGAAGAAGCGCCTGGTCTCCGTCGCTTAGAGCTTCTTTAGGACAGTTGTGCATTTCTATTATAAGCCCATCGGCACCTACAGCCATTCCGCCATATGCAAGAGCGCTTACAAATTCCCTTTTACCGGCGGCATGACTTGGGTCAATTATAATAGGAAGATGGGTCATTTTTTGCATAATAGGTACCAGCGTTACGTCTAAAGAATTTCTAACAGCCGTTTCGTATGTTCTTGTACCTCTTAAACATAATATAACTTTATCGTTTCCCTCACTCATAATATATTCGGCGCTCATTAGATGCTCTTTTACGGTAGAGCATATTCCGTTTTTAAGAATTACCGGTTTATCAAGTTTTCCTATTTCTTTTAAAAGAGGGAAGTTTTGCATGTTTCTAGCACCAATTTGAATAACGTCAGCGTATTTGTAAACAACGTCAATGTCTTTTATGCTCATAAGTTCTGTTACAATCGGAAGTCCGGTTTCTTTTTTTGCTTCCATAAGCATTTTAAGGCCTTCTTCCCCATGTCCTTGGAAAGTGTATGGAGAAGTTCTTGGTTTATAAGCTCCTCCTCTTAACATATGAGCTCCGTTTTCTTTTGCCACTTTTGCCAAATATACTACATTTTCCACTGTATCCACGCTGCAAGGCCCGGCTATAATAACTTTATTTCCGCCTCCTATTTTAACCCCGTCAACTTCTATAACAGTATCCTCAGGATGAAATTCCCTGCTTGCTCTTTTGTAAGGAGCGGATACTTCAAGTACTTTAGCTACTCCCGGAAGCGTATTTAAAGGTCTTCCTACAAGGTCCGTTTTGTCTCCTATAATGCCTATTACCACCTGTTTTTCTCCGGGAGCAATACTCACATCATGTCCCCACGCTTTAATTTGTTCTATTGTTTTATTAATTTCATCTTGCGTAGCCCCCACTTTCATAACTAATACCATTTTTATCCTTTTTTGAATTTTTACCATATTATAGCAAGTTTGCTTTATGAATGCAATAAAAAAATATATTAATTGATAAACTTTTTCCCTAGTCTTATATGTTTTATATTATTTTGGTTATAATTTTATAAAAAAGTAGGGGTATGTTTGGAAAGTTAATAGAAAAATTAAAAAAAGGCGTATCAAAAAAGGAATTTGTTCAGGCATTAAAAAAACACTATCCCGGGTTTAATTTTAAATCTTTATACGATTTGCTCAGGTTTCAGGGGCTTCCTTTAACTATTAAAAAAGATAAAGTTTATTTAAAAACCGCTCTTATGCCTTATGATGAGGCCGAATATACCGTTGTGGATTTGGAAGTTAATAATTCAAAACCAAAAGAAGGTCAGATTATAGAAATAGGGGCTGTTAAGATAAAAAATAAAGAGCCTGTAGAAGAGTTTTCTTTTTTGATTTATGCAAAAGATATTCCAAAATATGTGACTAAAGTTACCGGTATAGACGATAAAATGTTAAAAAACGAAAAAAAACAAAAAGAGATTTTGGAAAAATTCAGACTGTTTTTAGGAGACAGTATTATTGTAGCCCATGCAGCGGATTTTGATTATAATTTTTTGGCAAAGCAGTTTGAAAAAGAGAATTTAGGATATCTTTTAAACAGGCATCTATGTACTATATCTCTTGCTAAAAAGACTATTCCGGCTACCAGATACGGACTTAAGTATTTAAAAGAGGAGCTTAAACTTCCCGAAGAAATAGACCACAGGGCTCTTGGGGACGCGAGAACCACTTCAAGAGTCTTTTTAAAGGCTCTTGATAATCTGCCAAACGAAATTGTATCGGCGGAAGATTTAATTGAGTTTGCAAAACCTAATAAAAACAAATGTTAAGCATTATAGTTTGTTTCTTTTTCTAGTTGTTTGTTAAACAACACTACTTTGTTTCTTCCCGTTCTTTTTGCTTCATACAGTGCTATGTCCGCATATTTAATGCACTCCCATCCTTTCATGCAATGGTCAGGGAAAATACTGATTCCAATGCTTATGGTTTTTTTAATACTGTTTTTCCCTATGTCTATTAAGGTGTTTTGGACGTTTTCCCTTATTTTTTCAGCTACTTTTACGGCATCGTCGATTGATTTTATATTTTGAAGGATAATTAAAAACTCCTCACCTCCGTATCTGATGGCTATATCGCTTTTTCTTATTGAAGATTTTAAAATATTTGAGAGCGTTTTTAGAACGATATCTCCGGCTTCATGGCCGTACGAATCGTTTACTTTTTTAAAGTAATCCATATCTATCATTAAAAACGCCATTTTTTCGCTTCTTCTTTGAGCGGCGGCTATAAGGGTAGGGAGAATGTTTTCAAGGTATCTTCTGTTAAAAAGACCTGTTAGCGGGTCTTTTATAGTCTGGTTATGAAGTTTTTCAAGGGTGTATTTAGCTTCTATAACGGCTGAAACTTCATTTAGATAAGCTTTTATGTAAGGCAGGTTTTGCTGTAAAAGTTCTTGGTCTTTTTCTTTATCCATCATCATTTTTAAAATTCCCGTAAAATTTCCTCCACTGCTAAAAGGGAGGCATATATATTCGTTTTTGCATATATGGAATTCGCATATTTTTTTAAATTTTAAAGAGTTGATTTCTTTATTGAGCCTGTAAGCCCTGCAGCTTTCAAAATTTTCCAAAATATTACAGCATATATCCCCCCCCTGGGAATATATTAAAAGGGCGTTTCTTTCGCTGTTGTCAATTCCCACTAAAGCAAAATGGTTTATATTAAAACCTTTTATTATGTCTATAAGTCTGTTTAATATGCTGGTAGAAGTGGCGTCGTCTTCAATTAATCTTTTAAACTGAAAAATATTTGCGAGTTGTTCGATTGTTTCTTTTGCGTCGTTTAAAGGGTCTTTTGATTTTTCTTTTTCTATTAATGTAGTGTATTTTTCTTCTATTACGCCAAAAGAATTTTTCATTTTGTTAAGGAAATTATTGTAAGAATCTACAAATTCTTTTGCTTCTCCTTTAAGTTTAGTTTCTATTTTTTGATTAAAGTTCCCTTTTAATATCTCTTCGGTGGATTGTTTTATTTTTTCAAGAATTTCAAGATAAGGAGTTAAATAATAATTTACGATTAATATGATAATAATTAAAGAGATAATTGCAATTGCTATAAGCTGTAAGACAGCATTTTTAAGTTTTGAAAAATAATCTACTCCGGAAAAGGTTATCTGTAAAACTTTGTTGTCATCAAATGGGGTAATTGAAATGATGGTTTGAGTTTTGAAATTATATTCTATTTTAATGTTTTCTGTTTTTTGGCCTGGTATAAATTTTATATCGTTTATATGGTGGGAATTTTTAATAATTTGTAAAAATTTTTCTTTATTGTTTGTTTCTTCTAAAATTTCTTTAATAAGAAGTGTTTGGTTTTCTATAAGCTGATTTGAGAAATTAAAAAATGAAAATCCTACTATTGCTGTTCTTATTATGGTGGAAATAATCATAATAAGAGCGATTATAATTAAAATCTTTTTTTTCATTCGCAGAGCCTTTTAATGATTTTTTCTTTTTTTTGACAAAAACCGCTTTCTTTTGGAATTATGAATAAATCCCTTGCAGTATTTTTTTGTGATAATATTTTAACATCTTCTACGCTTATGTCAAACCTGTCAAAAATATCCATAATGGTAGAAATTATACCTTTTTTATTTTTTGTTTTCAATTTTAAGCTGGCATAATTTTGAGAATGGTTACAATCCGTTTCAAATTCCTCTTTTTTAAAGCTAAGCTTTGTGTTTATCTCTTTTTTTTCAAACGCCTGTTTTATTCTTTCCTCTATTAAAGGAAAATCATATGCTTCAACTTTTTTATTAAACTCTGTTTTAAAATATTTTATATCTCCTATTTTATAAATTGAAAGATGGTTTAGGTTTAGGGTGTGGAGTTTTTCCAAAAACCAGCCTATGGAAAAATTAAGAGTTTCTTTTTTTGCTAGATGAATAATAAGATGTTTTTCATTTTCGAATTTTATTTTAAAATTTTCCGTGTTTTGTATCCAATTTAGAAGATTTATGATTTCAGTGGTAGAGTTTTGTAAAAAGAGTTGGTTTGAAGGCGATTTTAATAGTTCTTTTTGAAGCTTTAAAGGAAGTTTTTTAAAATCTTTTTTATAAAGAAGTTTTTTTTCTTTTCTTTTTCGGATAGCCATTTCGTTTAAAAGTTCTTTATTGTGTAAAGCATTTAGGGTGTTTTTATAAAGGGTTTTTAAAAGATTTTCCTTATATGAATTAAAAATTCCCTGACCTACGGCTTTGATGTCCGCTATCGTTAAAATATAAAGTAGGTCCAAAAATTCTTTATTTTCCACTGTCTGAGCAAATGATAAAATTACTTTGTCGTTAAAAATATCTTCTCTTTGAGCCACGTTTGACATAAGGGTGTGATGTTTAATCAGTTTTTCTATAATGTCGGGATTTGGAAATTTTATTTCCGCAGCGAATTCTTTGGCTGTTTTAGCTCCGATTGTGCAGTGATTTTCCGTTCTTCCTTTGCCGAGGTCGTGGAAAAAAGCGGCAAATCTTAATACGGCTTTTTGTTTTTCTTTAAGATATTGAAACATAGGGATTTTTTCTATTTCTTTTAGCGTGTAAAGAGAATGGATGTCAACGGGATACTGATGGTATCCGTCAAATTGGGCTAAGTACTTTACTTTTTCAAAAGGAGGAATGATTTTGTCAAGTTTATCAGCTCTGTAAAGAGCCAAAAAAAGAGGATATGCGTTATGAGAATAAAAAAGTTTTTTTATCAGGGATTTTGGCAAAATATCGTTTTTTGATTTGATATTATTTACAACGGAAATGTCGAATTTTGTAATTTTTTCGGTAATATTTAATAAATGTTGGATATAATCTTTAAAAGAACACGACGTTTTAAACGTGGAATAGAGAACGTTTTCGCAAAGATATAAATATCTTGAAACTCTTTTTTCTTTTGCTTTTTTTAAATTCATTTTATAAAGATAAGGTTTTATTATTTTTTTTATTGTAATTTCACAAAATGTATTAACTTTCCATAACGATTTTAGTAAATCTTTTATAAATTTTCTCTCAGCACGAAGCCTTGGAGAATCCTCATATCCCATCTTTAGGGCTATGTCCCTTTGATATTGAAGATATACGGTATCTGTTTTTTTATTTGCCGTTATATGCAGATAAACTCTTGTTTTGAATAAAAATTCAAGTGCGCTTCTGTATTCTCTAAATTCTTCTTCGCTTGCGAAATTTGGAATTAAATAAGAGTTGTTGGGGTAATTAAATATAACTTTTGTTATCCAAAGAAGCGTATTGGAATCTCTTATTCCGCCAAATCCCTCTTTTATATTCGGTTCCATAGAAATGGGATGTTTTTTGTGTCTTTGTTTCATTTCTTCATATTTGGCAAGTATATATTCTTTTTTATTGTAGTTTCTTATTTTATTGAGTCTGTTTTGTGTTTCATACCATAAAAATTTGCTGCCTGTAATAAATCTGCTTTCAAGCATAGCGGTTTTTATGGTGATGTCTTCATTGCTTGCAGGAAAAAGATCATTTAATTTATGAACCCTGTGACCTATTTTTAAATTTAAATCCCATAACATGGTAATAAAACTTTCAATAATGTTTTTTATATTATATCCCGGAGGGTCTTTATATACTATCATGATATCTATATCGGAATAAACGGAGAGCTGTTCTCTTCCGTAGCTTCCGAGGGCGATTATGGATATCGGGATGTTATTCATCGGGGGTCTGAATTCTTCAAATGATTTTTTTAAAATGTATTTATAAATAAGGGTAATAAAATAGTCCATTTTTTTTGTGTGTTTTACAAAAAAATCTTTACCGCCTTTTACGGTAGTCTGATTTAAATAGTTTTTTATCTCTTTTTTTATTTTTTGTGATATTTCAAAATCGTTGTTTGAGTTATAAATTAACTCTTCAAGTTGCATTTTTCCTCTTTTTGTGTTATTTTATCAAAAAAAAGGTAGGTGGATGAATTTCGAAATTGAAAAGCTTTACGATTACGATATTTTTACTCTTGGAGAAATGGCAAAAGAGATAAGGGAAAAAAAATTCGGGAGAAAAGTTTTTTTTAATGTTAACAGGCATATAAATCCGACTAATATTTGTAAAGATATATGCAAATTTTGTGCTTTTTCGGCAAACAGAAAGAATCCAAACCCTTATACTTTAACTATTGAAGAGTGTGTGGGAATAGCAAAAGAGGCGTATTCAAAAGGAGCTAAAGAAGTTCATGTGGTTTCTGCACACAACCCGGAAGTAGGATATGATTATTATATGAATATTGTAAAAGAGATAAAAAAAGAACTTCCCGATATTCATATTAAGGCTTTTACCGCTGCCGAGGTTAATTTTTTCAGTGAGCTTTCTTCTAAAAGTTATGATGAGGTGTTGGATGATATGATAGAGGCCGGAGTTGATTCAATGCCGGGGGGAGGAGCCGAAATTTTTGACGAAACGGTAAGAAACAAAATATGTAAAGGTAAAGTCAGCAGTGAAAACTGGCTTAAAATACATAAACTGTGGCATAAAAGAGGCAGAAAAAGCAACGCCACGATGCTGTTTGGGCATATAGAAAACAGACTTCACAGAATAGACCATATGATGAGACTCAAAAGACTGCAGGAAGAAACAGGGGGATTTAACGCTTTTATACCTTTGGTTTACCAGCGTCAAAACAACTATTTAAACGTTAAAGAATTTTTAACAGGCACAGAAATTTTAAAAACGGTAGCTGTAAGCAGAATAATTTTGGATAATATTCCTCACATAAAAGCATATTGGCCTACGTTTACGCTTAATTTGGCTCTTGTGGCCCAGGAATACGGAGCCGATGATATAGACGGTACTATTCAAAAAGAATCTATTCAGTCTTCCGCGGGAGCGGCTTCTAAAAACGGACTTGATATGGAAGAGCTGATTTATCAAATAAAAGATGCGGGATTTGTTCCTGTTGAGAGAGACAGTCTTTATAATGAAATTAAAATTTATAAGTAAGAAGTTACTTTTTTGCAATTTTAACTAATTTTAAGTAAAATTCAGTAATAAAATTAAAAAATTTATAAAAAACTCAAAAGGATAAATATGAAAGTTTTACTTATAAAAGACGTAAAAGGTCTTGGAAAGGCCG
>Ga0256838_1000579_pt1 | contig 21309 bp, 17 predicted proteins | sample 4571419metaG_FD_185978 | JGI IMG/M metagenome (GOLD analysis project Ga0256838, IMG submission 185978) | Hydrothermal vent microbial communities from Guaymas Basin, Mexico - 4571-419 | ecosystem: Environmental > Aquatic > Marine > Hydrothermal vents | place: Mexico: Guaymas Basin | collected...
ACATATCCCAGTGAACTTCAATATTTTTATTTTTATTGTCTATAATCAGTTCATATGCCATTTTTTCCCTTTTTAAAAGAATTATATCACAAATAAGCATTATAAATTTTACTTATAATTTAAATAATTAAAAGTTATTTTTGATACACTTCTTTTCCTAAAAAAATAACAAGGAGAGTATAATGAAACAAATGATTTTACAAGAAAAATATCCAGTATTTGTTCTAGATATAGAAAAAAACGAGACACATTATAAAAATGCAAAAGAAATAATAGAGTTTTTTAAAGAAAAAATAACTTTTCATCCGGTATGTTCTTACATTGGAGAATTTGACCATTATGCACATACTTCTTCTTTAGAAAACGGAGAAATAGCACCTGATATTAAAGATTGTAAATTAATATTATTTTGTTTTGGAAACAAACTTCCAAACGGAAAAATTCCAGCAGCTAGACCTAGAAGCATAAGTGTAACTGAATATAACGACAAATTTGAAATAGCTTTTCTTGAAGCTCCGGCATTAATAGCAAACGAAGTTATGGAAAGCTGGGTAAAAGAACTTAAAAACAATCTTTAATTTTATAAAGGAGTTATTTTAACTTTGATATCCGCTCCTTTTGCAAAATAAGGAGCAGTTGTAACAACTCCGTCTACGCCTGTTTTGGCGTAATCTTCAATATTATCAATATTAATTCCGCCTGCACTTAAAACTTTTATATTATTTTTATGAGCCATTTCAACGATTAAAGCAGCTGTTTCTACATTTACTTTATCTAATTGAATGACATCTACTCCTATTTCCACAAGTTTTTTTGCCATAGCAAAATCTTTACATTCAACCACCCATTTTTTTTCTACGGCTTTATGTTTAATTTTAGAAAACTCTTTAAAAAACTTTTCCCAACCCCCATAAAGATTAATATAATTATCAAATACCAATATTGTCTCGGTTGTCGTAACTCTATGTGGGAATCCTCCACCGTCCATTACCGCTTTAAGGGCTACCTTTTTAGTATAAGGAATTATTTTACGGGTAGTTAAAATTTCCATATGAGGATTATACTTTTTTGCTTTTTGTTTCATTTCATAAACATATGTAGCCACACTCATAGCATATTCATAAATATTTTGAGCAACTTTCCACAAAATAAGAACATTTTCCCCTTCAGCCTCAAATATTTTATGTCCTTTTTTTACAAATCTACCATCTTTTTCTTTAAAAATAACTTTTAAATCCAATCTTTTTGATAACTTTTCAACTAATTCATTACAACTAACAACCCCTTCTTTTCGTGTTATAAAAGCTATTTTTCCAGGATGTTTAATCTCAAGCAGTTCTTTTGTTAAATCAAAAAGAGGCATATCTTCAGTAATTAAAGAGTCTAAATCAAAATAAGTAAAATACATAATGTCTCCTTACGGGAGGATAAATAAGTAAAGAAAAAAGAAAAAGGAAGGAATTAGCCTTGTCTTTCTTTAATAATTTCTTCTGCAATATTGTTTGGAACTTCTTCATAATGATCAAATACCATTGAATAAGTCCCTCTACCCTGAGTCATACTTCTTAGATCTGTTGAATATCCAAACATTTCGCTAAGAGGTACAAACGCTGTAATTTTTTTAATTCCGTGACTATCTTCCATAGAATTAACTTGACCTCTTCTTCTGTTAATATCACCGATAACGTCACCCATATATTCTTCAGGAACTTCGATTTCAACTTTCATAATAGGTTCAAGAATTACAGGATTTGCTTTTTTCATACCTTCTTTAAATGCCATAGAACCGGCTAGTTTAAATGCCATTTCACTTGAGTCAACTTCATGGTAAGAACCGTCGAATAATTCTACTTTAAAATCAACTACAGGGAATCCGGCAAGCACACCGCCTTGAGCCGCTTCTTGGATACCTTTGTCAACCGCAGGGATATATTCTTTTGGAATTACCCCACCTTTAATTAAATCAACAAATTCATAACCTTTTCCAGGTTCTTGTGGAATAAGTCTTATAAACACATGCCCGTACTGACCTCTACCACCTGATTGTTTTGCATATTTGTATTCTTGTTCAACTTGGTTTTTAAATGTTTCTCTGTAAGCAACTTGAGGTTTACCAGTATTACATTCAACTTTAAATTCTCTTTTAAGTCTGTCTACAATAATTTCAAGATGAAGTTCCCCCATTCCTGAAATAATAGTTTGACCGCTTTCTTCATCAGTTGTAACTCTGAAACTTGGATCTTCTTCAGCAAGTTTTTGAAGAGCAAGTGCCATTTTTTCCTGGTCTGCTTTAGTTTTAGGTTCAACTGCAACGCTGATAACCGGATCAGGGAATTCCATTCTTTCCAAAATAATAGGTCTTTTTTCATCACATAAAGTATCCCCTGTTAATGTATATTTAAGACCAACAATTGCTCCGATTTCCCCACTGTAAAATTCAGGAACCTCTTCTCTTTTGTTAGCATGCATTCTAAGAAGTCTTCCAACTCTTTCTTTTTTATTTTTAGTTGAATTTAATACATAGCTTCCTGATTTAATAATTCCCGAATAAAATCTTGTAAATGTAAGTTTACCAACAAACGGGTCAGTCATAATTTTAAACGCAAGTCCGCTAAACGGTTCATCATCACTTGGATTTACGCTGATTTCTTCACCGGTTTTTGGATCAATACCTTTAATCCAAGTAACTTCAGTAGGTGCTGGTAAATAATCTATTACCGCATCAAGTAACGGTTGAACACCTTTATTTTTAAATGCCGTACCACATAACATTGGAACAATTTCAAGATTTAATGTAGCTTTTTTAATAGCTCTTTTGATTTCTTCTTCTGTTAACTCTTCACCTGCAAAATATTTTTCCATAAGTTCTTCATCAGTTTCAGCAATAGCTTCAATTAATTTTTCTCTGTATTCTTCCGCTTTTTCTTGAAGTTCCGCAGGAATATCTTCAATTTCATATTTACTTCCAAGTGCAGCTTCGTCTTCCCAAACAAGCGCTTTCATTTTTACTAAATCAACTACACCTTTAAAGTTATCTTCCGCTCCGATTGGAATTTGAATAGGAACCGGATTTGCTTTTAATCTTTCTTTAATTTGTTTTTCAACGTTATAAAAATCAGCACCTATTCTGTCCATTTTATTAACAAAAGCAATTCTTGGTACATGATATTTATTTGCCTGTCTCCAAACAGTTTCACTTTGAGGCTGAACCCCACCAACGGCACAGAATACCGCAATAGCACCGTCAAGTACTCTCATACTTCTTTCAACTTCAATTGTAAAGTCAACGTGCCCCGGTGTATCGATAATGTTAATTTGATGGTCTTTCCAAAAACATGTAGTAGCCGCTGAAGTAATTGTAATACCTCTTTCTTTTTCTTGTTCCATCCAGTCCATAGTAGCTGCACCTTCGTGCACCTCACCGATTTTATGACTTACACCTGTGTAATAAAGAATTCTCTCAGTTGTAGTGGTTTTACCCGCGTCGATGTGGGCTGCGATACCGATATTTCTAACCTTCTCAATAGGCGTCTTTCTTGGCATTATATTCTCCTTGTGTAAATTTGTAGTTGTAGATTATGAAGAAAAAAGAAAAGGAAAAACTTGAAGCTCATTTTCCATTTTCCATTTATAATTTTCAATTTGTTTTTACCATCTGTAGTGAGCAAACGCTTTGTTAGCTTCTGCCATTCTATGAGTATCTTCTCTTTTCTTAAATGCCGCTCCTCTTTCATTCGCAGCATCCCAAAGTTCGTTAGCAAGTCTTTCTACCATAGTTCTTTCGTTTCTGTTTCTTGCCGCGTCAACAATCCATCTAATTGCTAAAGTTTGTTGTCTTTCTGGTCTTACTTCCATAGGAACCTGGTATGTGGCACCACCAACTCTACGGCTTCTAACTTCAAGTAAAGGTTTTACATTTTCAATTGCTTTAAAGAAAACGTCAATTCCTTTTTCTTCGCCTTTTTCGTTTAATTTTTCAATAGCACCGTATACGATTTTTTCAGCTAATGTTTTTTTTCCGTCCCACATAACTTTGTTAATAAATTTTGTAACTACTTCGCTGTTATATACCGGATCCGGCATTACAGGTCTTTTTGGGGCTCTTCTTCTTCTCATAAAATTCTCCTTCTCTTCAGTTTTTTACCCTGCATTTCACAGGACTTACTCTACCTTTTGGCAGTGAGGAGCAAATTCAATGGAAAATTCAACAATTGAAAATGGAAAATTTTCCATTTTACATTTTACATTATCCATTTAATATCGCTCCTACTATAACCAAAACCAACTATTGCGTTTTGAGCTTCTTTAACCTATTTTAAAGTAAATTATTTTTTACCGGCTTCAGATTTTTTAGTTCCGTATTTACTTCTAGAGTGAACTCTTCCTTTAACACCGGCAGTATCTAAAGCACCTCTTACGATGTGATATTTAACCCCTGGTAAGTCTTTTACCCTACCACCTCTTACTAGCACAATGCTGTGTTCTTGTAGGTTGTGACCTTCACCCGGGATGTAACTAATTACTTCATATCCGCTAGTAAGTCTGACTTTTGCAACTTTTCTCAAAGCTGAGTTAGGTTTTTTAGGAGTAGTGGTATAAACTCTCGTACAAACCCCTCTTCTTTGAGGACAGCTTACAAGCGCAGGTGACTTTGATTTTTTGATAACTTTTTTTCTACCTTTTCTTACTAATTGGTTTATAGTAGGCATTCGCTTCCTTTTTTCTGAAATTTTGAATAGTTTTTAGTGCGGAATTATATCAAGATTTATGAAGATTTACAAATAATTTTTTCCTTATAAAAAGGAAAGAGGATTATTCATCCTCTCCGATATGATCAAGTTTAAGGTCTCTGTCTTTATGATAAAACATTCCTGTACCTACAGGCACAACTCTTCCAAGTACGATATTTTCTTTAAAGTCTTCAAGATAATCGAATTTCCCTTGAATACTAGCTTCAGTAAGTACTCTTGTTGTTTCCTGGAATGAAGCGGCAGAAATGAAACTGTCACTTTGAATCGCCGCTCTTGTAATACCGACTAATACCGGTTCGGCAATAGCAGGTTCACCGCCGAATTTTTTAATTCTTTCGTTTTCTTCGTTAAACATCTTTCTACTTACCAAATCACCTTCGATAAACTTAGTATCTCCGCTATCTACAATTCTAACCTGTCTTAACATTTGATTTACGATAAGTTCGATATGTTTATCATTAATATTAACCCCTTGAAGTCTGTATACTTTTTGAACTTCGGCAACAATATATTGTTGAAGCGCCTTTTCCCCAAGGATATTTAAAATATCATAACTTGAAATTTGACCGTCTGTTAATCTCTCACCTGCATGAACAAAATCGCCTTCGTGAACCAAAATTTGTCTATCAGCTGGTACTAGATATTCTTTAACGGCACTCTCACCCTCAACTATTAGTCTTTGTTTTCCTCTAATAGATTTTCCAAATTTTACAATCCCGTCTATTTCACTGATAATAGCCGGTGATTTAGGACGTCTTGCTTCAAATAGTTCGTTAACTCTTGGAAGACCTCCTGTAATATCCGTTGATTTTGCAACTGCTTTTGGTGTTTTAGCTAAAATATCACCTTGTTTAACTTCAGTACCTTCTTGGACATGAATAACTGTTTTTGGCTCAAGTACATATTCATAAACTCTGTCTTTTGCCGCTAAAATAATTCTTGGATGATATCCTTTTGGTAAATACTCTTTTACAATAATTCTTGATTCACCCGTTAATTCGTCAATTTGAGTAGTTACCGTAAATCCGTCAATTACATCTTCAAATTTAACAACACCGTCAGCTTCCGCTAAGATTGGGTTGGCAAACGGATCCCACTCGGCAATTACCTTGCTCTCACCGCTAATAGGTTCGGCAATAACTTCTCCCGCTTTTACAGGCGCGTTATCATCTTTTAAAATTTTACTTCCTCTTACAATATAATATCTGTCCGCTTCTCTGTCGTTTTCATCAACGATTACCGCAAACAGACCTTTATATTCATTGTCAAGGCCTATTTCAGTTCCAGCTTTTAGGTCATAAACTCTCTCAAGATGGTCACCTGTTAATTTATAATATTTAACAATACCACTGGCTTTACTTTCTACTTTCATAGGAACCGGCTCATTGTCATCAACTTTAAGCTCAGCTCCGTATGGAATACGTTGCGGAACATACCATGCTTCTTTTATTACCTCAACTATAGCATCGTCTTTTTTAACAGGAGCGTTTTTATAAGGAATATAAAGTTTCCCTTCTGTTTTTCCGGCAATTCCAGCAAGTTCTGTACCTTTAACGATATCGTTTTTTCTTAAAGAATATCTTTTGATTGTTCCATCATCACAATGAACTTCCACCAACACCTCTTCGTGCTGTGTTTCAATTTTTACAATCCCGTCACATGGGGCTTTTAGTTTTGGCTCCACCAAAAGCACAGCCGCATTACGTCTGTTGGCTACAATTTTTTTACCGTCTCTGTTATATGTTTCAATATTGTAATATCTGATATAACCGTATTTACTTGCAACTATTTGTCTCTCTTCCTGAGTTGACCCGGCGATACCACCTGTATGGAACGTTCTAAGTGTTAGCTGAGTACCAGGTTCCCCAATAGACTGAGCCGCAATAATACCTACAGCCTCACCCACTTTTACAAGACGTCTCTCAGCCAGGTTCATTCCGTAACACTTAGCACATATACCTTTTGGCGCTTTACAAGTTAAAGCACTTCTAATTTTGACTGATTTTACACCTTTTCTAACGATTTCTTTTGCTTCTTCTTCAGTAATTAACGTACCTTCGGTATAAAGCACTTCGTTAGTAATAGGGTCGTATACATCATCGGCTAAGACTCTTCCGTAAATTCTCTCTTCAAGACTCTCAACTAGCGTTGACCCGTCCGTAATGTCAGTTACCTCAACACCTTCATGAGTTCCACAATCTTCCATAATGACTCTAAAGTTTTGAGACACGTCAACAAGTTTTCTTGTCAGATACCCCGCACTTGCTGTCTTAAGCGCAGTATCGGCAAGACCTTTTCTCGCACCGTGAGTTGAAATAAAAAACTCAAGAACGTTTAGACCTTCTTTAAAGTTTGAAATAATTGGAGTTTCAATAATTTCACCGTTAGGTTTTGCCATAAGCCCCCTCATACCGGCTAACTGTTTAATCTGAGACGCACTACCTCTAGCCCCAGAGTCGGCCATCATATAAATAGAGTTAAATCCGTCTTTGTCTTTTTTCATAATTTCAAGAAGTTTTTCTTTAATATCATTATCCACTTTAGTCCAGATATCGATAATTTTATTGTATCTTTCCTGCTCGGTTAAAAGACCTTTTTTATATTGCTCCTGAACTTCTTTTACTTTTTTAAGAGCCTCTTCGATAATTTTTGGTTTATCTTCAGGAACGATGATATCTGCCATAGAAATAGATACCCCTACTTTTGCCGCATATCTGAAACCTAAATTTTTAAGCTTATCCAAAAATTCAGCCGTTACTTTAAGACCTCCAACTTTGTAAACATAATCTACAAGCGAAGATATGTCTTTTTTCTTCATAATTTTATTATACATTTCAACAGGTACAAAATCAGGCGTAATTGAATGTAAAATCATTCTACCAGGCGTAGTTTCTACAATTTCGCCTTTTACTTTTACCTTTATTTTTGCATGTAAATCAACGGCACCTTCATCAAATGCTATTAATACTTCCTCAGGATTTGCAAACAGTTTATGCTCACCTTTTACTCCGTCTTTTACAAGTGAAATATAATAAACTCCAAGTACCATATCCTGGCTAGGTACGGCAATAGCTTTACCTGAAGCCGGTAATAGAATGTTCATAGAACTTAACATTAAAATTTTAGCTTCAGCAATAGCCTCTTGACTTAAAGGCACGTGTACCGCCATTTGGTCACCGTCAAAGTCCGCGTTAAACGCCGCACAAACTAACGGATGTAATTGAATGGCATTTCCGTCAATAAGTACCGGGTGAAACGCCTGAATTGACAATTTATGAAGTGTAGGCGCCCTGTTTAAAAGCACAGGATACTGGTCAACAACCTCTTGCAGACACTCCCAAACTTCAGGTGTTTTTTCTTCAATATGTCTTTTTGCCTGTTTAATTGTCGTAGCATAACCTTTTTCCTGAAGTTTACCAATTAAATGCGGTTTAAATAACTCTAATGCCATTTTCTTAGGAAGACCGCATTGGTCCATTCTAAGGTTTGGTCCGACCACAATAACACTTCTTCCCGAATAATCAACCCTTTTACCAAGAAGGTTTTGTCTAAATCTACCCGTTTTACCTTTAATAATATCGCTAAGCGATTTTAGAGGCCTTTTATTAGCACCTTTAATCGTATTTCCACGTCTACCGTTGTCAAAAAGCGCGTCAACAGCTTCTTGAAGCATTCTTTTTTCGTTTCTGATAATAATCTCAGGGGCGTCTAGTTCGATTAGCCTTTTAAGTCTTTGGTTTCTATGAATTACCCTTCTATACAGGTCGTTAACATCGGCAACCGCAAATTTACCTCCGTCAAGCGCGACAAGAGGACGTAGGTCTGGCGGAAGTACAGGAATTACAGACATTATCATCCATTCAGGTCTGTTATCACTATTTAAGAAACCTTCAACAATTTTAAGTTTTTTAACAATATCTTTTTTTCTGGCCTCGCTTTTTGTATTTTTAAGCTCTTCTTTTAACGAATAATACATTTCAGGCAAATCAAGTTCTTCAAGCATTTTTCTGATAATTTCGGCTCCCATTTCGGCATGAAAACCTGTATCTCCGTAAAGCTCTATAAGTTTTCTATATTCTTCCTCTACAAGTACATCACCTCTTTTTACAGGAGCATCACCTGGTTCGTAAACCACGTAAGCTTCATAATAAAGTACCCTCTCAAGGTCTTTCATTTTAATATCAAGAAGAGTCCCTATTCTACTTGGAAGGTTAGATACATACCAGATATGCGCCACAGGAGTTACAAGTTCGATATGCCCGAATCGTTCACGTCTTACTTTACTTGATGTAACTTTTACCCCACATTTTTCACAAACAATTCCTTTGTAGCGCATTTTTTTATATTTACCGCAAAGACATTCATAATCATTAATAGGACCGAAAATTTTTGCACAAAAAAGCCCGTCTCTCTCAGGCTTTAATGTACGATAGTTTATAGTTTCCGGTTTTTTAACCTCACCGTGAGACCAAGAAAGAATCTCTTCTGGAGATGCTATTTTTACCTGAACCGCATCAATGTCCTGCGGTCTTGTCTCTTCGTCCCAGTCAAGTTTGATATATTTAAATTTCTTCATTGTCCTCTTCCTTTTTATAAAACTCTAAATCAAGGCCAAGAGCTCTAAGTTCTTTGCTTAAAACAAAAAATGTTTCAGATAATCCCTCAATAGGTACATTTTCACCTCTTGTCAGTGCTCTGTAGGCTTTATTTCTACCTTCAACGTCATCTGATTTAGTAGTTAACATCTCTTTAAGGTTATATGCCGCACCGTATGCTTCAAGTGCCCATACTTCCATTTCCCCAAATCTTTGACCACCAAATAGCGCTTTACCACCGACAGGCTGCTGGGTAATAAGAGAGTATGGTCCTATACTTCTTGCATGAACTTTATCATCAACTAAGTGGTGAAGTTTTAGCATATACATATATCCGACATTTACCCTCTCTTTAATAGGCTCACCCGTTTTTCCGTCATAAAGCTGAGTTTTACCGTCTTCTGGAATTCCCGCCATTTCAAACAGTTTCTTAAATTCTTCTTCTGTTACCCCTTCAAAAACCGGAGTTGAAAATTTAACGCCTTTAGCCCAATCCTGAGCATATTTTAATAATTCTTCATTAGTCAAACTATCAAGGAATTTTTCAAAACGCTCTCCAAAATGAGCCACTTTTACTATTTCTTTCATTTTAGCTCTAAGTTTTTCCATCATATCGTTTTGTTTTTCTTTTAGAATATCCTGAATCTGTTCTCCAAGTTTTTTACCTACAAGCCCTAAATGAACTTCAAGAATCTGCCCGATATTCATCCTTGACGGAACCCCAAGCGGATTTAAAACGATATCAACTGTTTTTCCGTCTTTCATATAAGGCATATCTTCAACAGGAACAATAATACTTACGATACCTTTGTTTCCGTGTCGACCCGCCATTTTATCACCGACTTTAATTTTCCTTTTATTGGCAATATAAACTTTAACCATTTTAGCAACGCCGTTTGGAAGAATATCGTCTCTTTCAAGTACTTCTAGTTTTTCATCGTACTCTTTTCTTATATTTTCTTTTTCCGCCTGATATTTAGCTTTTATATTTTCAAATTCCTGTTTTGTAGCTTCATCATAATATTCAACTAAACTCAACAGTAGGAATTTATTAATATTTTCAAGCTCTTCTTTTGGAATTTTATCTCCTGCTTTATAATGTTTCCCGTTAAGTTCCAAATCTTTAACAATAGCCCTTTGAGATAAAAGAGTACTTAACGCTATCATTTCCTCTTTATCGATAATTGAAAGTTTGTTTTTATAAATATCCTCTATTTTTTGTTTTTCTTCTTCATAAGCGCGTCTTGCTCTTTCATCAAGTTCATAACCTTTTTTAGTATAAACCTTAACGTCTATTACAACACCTTCCATACTAGCAGGAGCGTAAAGCGAACTGTTTACCACATGACCAGACTTATCACCAAAAATTGATTTAAGTAGTCTCTCTTCCGGTGTCGGTTTTACATCGCCTTTTGGAGAAATTTTACCGACTAAAATCATACCGGGTTTTACATATGTTCCAACTTTAATAATTCCGCTTTCATCCAAATGTTGAAGATGTTCTGGTTTTACCCCCGGAATATCGGCTGTAAGCTCTTCAAGTCCGTGTTTAAGTTCTCTAACCTCACAAACTTCTTCGTAAATATGAACAGACGTATACACATCGTCTTTAATAATTCTTTCACTAAGAACAATAGCATCCTCAAAGTTATATCCGTTCCATGGCATAAAAGCAACAAGAACATTTTTACCAAGAGCAATTTCACCGTTATCCATATTAGGGCCATCAGCAATAACATCTCCGGCTTTTACAATATCGCCTTCTTTAACAATAGGTCTTTGGTCAAAGCATGTATTCTGGTTTGTTCTTAAATATTTTTCAAGCCCATAATGGTCTATATAAGCACCGTTTTCATCTTCTCCGAGGATATAGATGTTTTTAGCGTCTACTTTAATAACTTTTCCGCCTCTTTTTGCTTTTACAATCTGCCATGCATCGCGAGCTACGTATTTTTCCATTCCTGTACCCACAATCGGCGCTTCACTTCTAAGCAGTGGAACACCTTGACGCTGCATGTTAGAACCCATAAGAGCCCTGTTTGCGTCGTCATGCTCTAAGAATGGAATTAAACTCGCACCCACCCCTACAATCATTTTAGGGTTAAGGTCATAAAGGTCCACTTCTTTTTTATCCACTAAGATAATTTCACCGTCTTTTCTTGCTTCAATTAAATCCTCAAGAATTTCGCCTGTTTCCTCATCAATTCTAACTGATGCCGGAGCAATTACTTTTTCTTCTTCCTGAGTCGCTGTTAAATAAACAATTTCATCCGTAACACGTCCGTCTTTTACAACTCTGTAAGGAGATTCGATAAATCCAAACTCATTTACTTTCGCATAGGTTGAGAGTGTATTTACAAGACCGATATTTTGACCTTCAGGTGTTTCAATAGGACAAATTCTACCGTAATGACTTGGATGAACGTCCCTGATTTCAAATCCGGCCCTTTCTCTTGTAACTCCGCCTTCACCAAGAGCGGATAATCTTCTTTTATGGGCAACTTCGCTTAATGGGTTTGTTTGATCCATAAACTGAGAAAGCTGACCTGTTGCAAAAAAGTCTAAAATTGTAGTGGTTACAAGTTTTGTATTTACTAAATCCATCGGTAATAAATCGTTAACATTGGTAACCGTAGTCATTTTATCTTTAATAGTTTTTTGCATTTTAGCAAGACCGTCTTGAAGTTTATTTGCTAAAAGCTCACCTATACTTCTAATTCTTCTGTTTCCTAAATGGTCTCTATCATCTATTTGACCTACACCGTTTTTTACTCCAATTAAATATTGAATAGTTTTAATAATATCTTGGTAAGTTAAAACGGTTACTTCATCAGGTACGTTTAAACCAAGTTTATGGTTCATTTTCATACGACCGACTTTTGTCAAATCATATCTTTCCGGGTCAAAAAACAGTTTTTCAAACAGTTCTTTTGCCGTTTGAGGATTCGCAGGCTCACCTGGTCTCATTACCTTATAAATTCTAATTCTTGCCAAATCGTTTTCGTTTTCAATACCTTCAGTCTGTTTTAAAATTTTTAAAGTTTCTATATCTTGATGAAAAGCTCTTAAAATTCCATCGTCAACACCATCTGCTAAGTCATTAACGATTTTAAAATGCTCTATTTGAGATTCGGCTATTTTTTTAAGTTTAACTTCATTTAAAACAGTTAATGTATCAAATAAAATTTCCCCTGTTAGCGGGTCGTAAATAGGCTCTGCTAAATGTCTATCAAGAAGCAAATCTATAGGATATTCAACAAATTCGTATTTTTCTTGAAGCTCTTTTAATTTTCTTTTAGTAAGTCTTTTTCCGGCAGGAAGTATTACATTTCCGTTTTCATCTTTTAAGTCATAATCAAATTTTCCTACTTCTAATTGAGATGTAGGCATTAAAAACATATTATTTTTTACATAAATATCTATTAAAGGATAAAACATTTTTAAAATATCTTCTTTGCTATAATCCATAGCTCGAAGTAAGATTGTAACAGGTACTTTTCTTCTTTTATTAACTCTTACATATAAAACATCTTTTACGTCATATTCAAAATATACCCAGCTTCCTCTATCCGGAATAATCTGAGCAGAATACAATAGTTTATTCGAATTTTGAGCTTCTTCTTGCTTAAATATAACTCCCGGACTTCTGTGAAGCTGATTAACAATAACTCTTTCAACCCCGTTTATAATAAAACTGGTTCTTTCCGTCATTAAAGGAATGTCTCTAATAAATAGGGTTTGTTCTTTAATATCTTTAATACCTATTTTTTCACCCGTTTTTTCATCTCTTTCATGTAATATAAGTCTTATTTTTATTTTAATCGGAATAGAATATGTAAGGCCTTTTTCCATACATTCTCTAACCGTATATTTAGGCTTTTTAAATTCAATTCCGGCATATTCAAGCGTAATTCTGTTTTGGGCATCTGTAATTGGAAACATTGATTTAAACACTTTATGAATTCCACTCTTTTCAGGTTCTTCAGGATTTATAAAATCTTTAAACGAATTTTGCTGAAGATGTAAAAGATTAGGAATATCCAATATTTGAGGGATTTTTGAAAAATCAAGTCTTAATCTATTAGCTGATTTTAATTGGTTTAGCATAGGCGCTCCTGGGTGAGATTTTGTTGTAGAAATTATTAAATAAATTATTTTATATCAAAAAAAACGAAAAAAAGCAAGGAAGAAATTATTTAACTTCTACTGTAGCTCCCGCTTCTTCTAGTGCTTTTTTGATTTCTTCCGCTTCTTCTTTGCTTACTGCTTCTTTAATTGTAGTAGGTGCACCATCTACCATCTCTTTAGCTTCTTTAAGCCCTGCACCAGTAATTTGTCTTACAACTTTAATTACGTTAATTTTTTTAGCACCTGGGTCTTTTAAGATTACATCAAACTCAGTTTTCTCCTCAGCTGCTTCTCCACCTGCTGCTCCAGCACCGGCTACTACTGTAGGTTGTGCGCTCACTTCAAATTTTTCTTCAAAAAGTTTTACTAACTCGTTTAATTCTTTAACTGTTAAGTTTTCAATAGTTTCTAAAATTTGTTCAAATGTACATGCCATAACTACTCCTCCTATTTTTTATTTTATTTTTATTCTTGTTCTTTTTTTTCAATCAGTTTTTGAAGTCCCCATGCAAATTTTGCAACAGGAGATTTCATCATAAATGCAACCATACCAAGTAATTCATCTTTTGTAGGAAGTTTACTTACTTCTTCTACATATGCGGCATCTTTAACTTCACCTTCAACTACGGCACCCTTAATTTTAAAACTGTCTTTAAAATCTTTTGCGTGTTTTGTAATTATTTTAGCAAGAGTGATTTGGTCCTCACCCCATATAAAAATATTGTTTTCTTCAAAATCAGCTTCGATTCCATTATTTTTAAGAGCAATTCTAGCAAGCGTATTTTTTACTACTTTTGCTTTTCCTCCCGCTTCTCTAACAGCTTTTCTTAAAGTTTCTAAATCCTTTACCCTCTGACCTTTAAAATCAGCATAAAAAATACTTACTTCATTGGTAAATTCTTTAGAAAGCTCTTCAACAATTTGTTGTTTTAATTCTTTTTTCATAAAGCTCCTTTCTCTTAGACTCGGCAGGAAATTAAGGCTTTTAAAGCCTCCTGCTTTCTAAGTCACTTGGACTTAGGCACCTTTGCCTAGTGTTTATTTATATTCTGCTAATTCGTTAACGTCTAGCTTAACGCTTGGGCTCATAGTAAGGCTTAGTGCCGCGTTTTGAATATATCTTCCCTTAGCACTTGCCGGTTTCATTTTATTAATTTTTTCTACGAATGCAATCGCATTTTCAAGCAATTGCTCAGGTGTAAAACTCGCTTTCCCGATTCCTACGTGCATATTACCTTTTTTGTCAACTCTAAAATTAACTTGACCTGCTTTTGCATTTTTAACAGCAGTAGCAACATCTACAGTAACTGTTCCTGTTTTAGGGTTTGGCATAAGACCTTTAGGTCCTAAAATTTTACCGAATCTTCCAAGTTTACCCATCATATCAGGCGTTGCTATCAAAATATCAAAATCAAGATTTCCATTTTGGATCATTTCCAGAATTTCATCTTCTCCTACAATATCAGCCCCTGCAGCTTTAGCCTCTTCTGCTTTGTCATCTTTTGCAAGAACAGCAACTTTTACTTCTTTTCCTGTTCCGTGAGGCAATACTACACTACCTCTAATCATTTGATCAGCATGTCTTGGGTCAACACCAAGTCTAAGCGCAAGTTCAACAGTTTCGTCAAATTTTGCAGATTTTAATTCTTTTACTTTTTCAACAGCTTCTTTTAAAGAATATACGTCTTTATCTATTTTCTTTAAGAGCTCTTGATATCTTTTACCATGTTTTTTTGCCATTTTCACTCCTACGCAATTTTTTGCTTCCACTCAGGTGGTATTAATCTACTATTTCTATTCCCATACTTCTTGCACTTCCAGCAATAGTTTTCATTGCAACTTCAACATCATCAGTATTTAAATCTGGAAGTTTTTTCTCAGCTATTTCTCTAAGCTGAGCTTTTGTAATTTTTCCAACTTTTTCTTTAAGAGGATTTGAACTACCTTTTGTAATACCGGCAGCTTTTTTCAAAAAGTCAGTCGCTGGCGGTTGTTTAGTGATAAATGTAAAGCTTCTATCACTATATACTGTAATTTCAACAGGAATTGTAAAGCCCATCATATCTTTTGTTTTTTCATTAAACGCTTTACAGAATTCCATAATGTTAATACCTCTTTGTCCTAGTGCCGGACCTACCGGAGGTGATGGATTTGCTTTACCTGCTGGGATTTGAAGTTTAAGAACCTCTACTACTTTTTTTGCCATCCCTTATCCTTTATACAATTTTTTCTACTTTTGTGTAATGTATTTCTACAGGCGTGCTTCTACCAAAAATGGTAACATTTAGTTTTAGCATACCTTTTTCATAATCAAAATCTTCAACCTCACCTGTAAAGTTAGCAAAAGGACCGTCTATGATTCTTACAACTTCACCTTCTTCAAAACTAACCTTAGGTTTAGGCGCAGATTTTTGTTTTGCTTTTTGTAAAATAAGCTCTATATCTTCTTTTTTAAGAGGAGTTGGCTTTTTAGATTCACCAATGAATCTACCAACTTTTGGAAGAGATTGAATTTTATGCCAAAGTGCAGTATCCAAATCGGCTTCTAAAAACACATATCCAGGATAAATACTTCTTTCATATATTTTTTTCTTACCGTTTTTTACTTCTATAACTTCTTCTGTAGGCACTATTACCTGACCTATTTTATCTTCCAAATGAAGCTCTTTTTTTAAGTTTTCAATAGCTTTTTTTACGGCAAGTTCACTTCCAGAATAAACTTGAAGAGCATACCATTGCATATTTTTATTTTCAGCCATATTTATCCTTATAATACTACTTTAAGAATTCCGCTCATTATTAAATCCACTAAACTTAAAAACAGTGTAACAACAGTTACAATTACTACTACAGAAATAAAAGCCTGCTTTACTTCATTAGGTGTCGGAAAAATAACTTTATCTAATTCAGCTTTTGCAGCTTTAACATAATCTATAAAAGCTTTTATTTTGTTCATAACAAACCTCTTCCAAAAATTGGCATTTTGATGGCAGGGCAGGAGGGACTCGAACCCCCAACAAGCGGTTTTGGAGACCGCCGCTCTACCATTGGAGCTACTGCCCTAAGTGGAGCGGGCGACGGGACTCGAACCCGCGACCCTCAGCTTGGAAGGCTGACGCTCTAGCCAACTGAGCTACGCCCGCTCATTAGACCCTACTTTATAGAGTCTAATGAAAGGGCAAAAAGCCCAAAATTAAAGTTTAGATTCTTTGTGAACAGTGTGTTTATTACACCATTTACAGTATTTTCTAATTTCAAACTTTTCAGGATGTTTTCTTTTTTCTTTTGTAGTGTGGTAATTAAATCTCCCACACTCAGTACATTTTAGATGAATAATTTCTCTCATCATTATCCTTTAAAAATAAGGGGAAAGCCCTTATTCTATAATTTTAGTAACAACTCCAGCACCTACAGTTCTACCACCTTCTCTGATAGCGAATCTTGTACCTTCTTCAAGTGCGATTGGAGCGATTAATTCTACAGTTAATTTTACGTTATCACCAGGCATAACCATTTCTACACCTTCTGGTAATTGAATAGTACCAGTTACGTCAGTTGTTCTGATGTAGAATTGTGGTCTGTATCCGTTAAAGAATGGCTTATGTCTTCCACCCTCTTCTTTAGTTAATGCGTAAACTTCTGCTTCGAATTTTGTATGAGGTGTAATACTTCCTGGTTTTGCAAGAACCATACCTCTTTCAACTTCGTCTTTTCCGATACCTCTTAGAAGTACCCCTACGTTGTCACCAGCTTGAGCTTCGTCCATTTCTTTTCTAAACATTTCAATACCAGTAACTTTTGTAGTTCTTGTTGGTTTAAATCCAACGATATCTACATCATCACCTAAGTGAAGAGTACCTCTTTCAATTCTTCCTGTAACAACTGTACCCCTACCAGAAATAGAGAATACGTCTTCGATTGGCATTAGAAAATCTTTTTCAGTATCTCTCTCAGGAGTTGGGATGTATTCGTCAACTGCGTTCATAAGTTCCATAATTTTTTCTGACCACTCACCAAGTTGACCAGCTTTTACTTCTTCAAGTGCTTTAAGAGCTGAACCAGCGATAACTGGAGCATTGTCACCGTCAAAATCATATTCGCTTAGAAGTTCTCTAACTTCCATTTCAACAAGTTCAAGTAGTTCTTCATCATCAACCATATCCATTTTATTTAAGAATACAACGATTGCTGGAACACCAACTTGTCTTGAAAGTAGAATGTGCTCTCTAGTTTGTGGCATAGGACCATCAGTCGCCGCAACAACTAAGATAGCTCCGTCCATCTGAGCAGCACCAGTAATCATGTTTTTAACGTAGTCTGCGTGTCCTGGACAGTCAACGTGAGCGTAATGTCTTTTTTCAGTTTCATATTCTACATGAGATGTATTAATAGTAATACCTCTTTGTCTCTCTTCTGGAGCGTTGTCAATTTGATCGTAATCTTTCATTTCAGAAAGACCTTTTTGAGCAAGAACACCAGAAATAGCTGCTGTAAGAGTAGTTTTACCGTGGTCAACGTGTCCGATTGTACCGATGTTAACGTGTGGTTTGGTTCTTTGGAATTTTTCTTTTGCCATTTTATTCCTCCATTTAAAATTTTTATATAATATTTTTTAGCTCATCATGGTCTCCAACAAGGCCTTGCTGGAGCCCATAGCCGGGATTGAACCGGCGACCTCTTCCTTACCAAGGAAGTGCTCTGCCACTGAGCTATATGGGCAAAAACACTGCTAGCAATGTTTTGTTTAACAAAACAATAATTAATTACGGGAGTTTTTGAGCAGACAACATATTTTTAGAAAGTGTATGCTCAGCTCCCAGTTTGTCATGACTGGAGCGGGCGACGGGACTCGAACCCGCGACCCTCAGCTTGGAAGGCTGACGCTCTAGCCAACTGAGCTACGCCCGCTCATGGTGGTGGGGGCAGGATTCGAACCTGCGAAGGCAAACGCCAACGGGTTTACAGCCCGTCCCCTTTGGCCACTCGGGAACCCCACCTTTTTACTGGTCAAACGCTGATTTTTTACACTGGAGCCGGCGAAGGGACTCGAACCCCCGACCTGCTGATTACAAATCAGCTGCTCTAGCCAACTGAGCTACGCCGGCTTGTGTGGGTGAAATTATAAGAAAAAAACTTTATAATGTCAAGATTATTTTGATGTTTTTTACTTATTTCTGTATTTTTTTAAATAATAAACATAATATTCTCTATGAAAATCATTATATAACTGAATATTAACAGCTTTTAAAAGCTCTATTTTATCAAAGTTTTTCCTTAAATAATTAACATCTTTATTTTGTGTAATATAAATAAAATTTCTATTTTTGAATTTATCCATATTAGTGTCCATATCAAACTGGCTTCTATATTGGTGTTTAGGATTATACATCACATAAGGATTTTTAAATTCCCTTAAATAATAAACCATTTCGCTCATTGTTTTTCTATCATCATATAAAATAACACTATTAGGATACTTTATAATTAAGGGTTTTAACTCTTCTGCCAATTGATGCCATCCCAACACCCTTTTATAAGGGTCTATTTTAGAACTTATTTCAATATTCAAAATTTTTAAAAAGGTATGATAATGATAAAAAATTAGTGCCATTATTATATTAATGGCAATTCCTATTTTTAGCAATTTTTCTTTTTTTGTAAATAATAAATAAGAAACAACCAAAACAGTACCGGCTACATAAGTAGGTGCGGCCCAATTTGCAAAAGCCCTACTTAAAAAAGCAACCAAAGAAATAATACTTAGCATAACATAAGTAAAAAAATATAAAAGTTTAAATCTCTCATCTTTTATAAACGGCTTTACAAGTAAAAACAACAGCACACCAAAAAACACAGGCCCAAATACACCAAACTGAGCGGCTAAAAATTCCAACAGTTTATCAATATGAAACAATTGTCTGTCTATTTCGCTTATATCCTTAGTATGCTTAAAACTAACAAAATGATGATTAAACTGCCACAAAAGATTAGGCAAATATATTAAAGCGGCAATAAATACACTGATATAAAAATATTTATTTTTTAATATTTTCTTATGCTCTTTAGAAAAAATCAAATATAAAACAACACTTACACCAAAAACTACCATAGTATATTTACTCAATAGCCCAAATCCGCCGCCTATACCCGCAAGAACCCAATACAAAGGTCTATTATACTTAAGTGCTTTTATAAAAAATAAAAGAGTAAAAGCCCAAAAAAACAGTAAAAAAGCATCAGTTGTTATAGCCATGGAAAGAAAAGATATTAAAGGCAACGTTAAATAAGAAATTCCTGCATAAAAAGATATTTTTTCATCGTTAAAAAGTTCTTTAGAAATAAAATATACTATCACTGAAGTTAAAGAGTGCATAATTAAAGCCGGTAATTTTATGCAAAATACACTGTCTCCACAAATATGAGTAGATAAGTAAATTCCCCATGCAACCATAGGAGGTTTTGAATAATAACCAAAATCAGGATGTTTAGACCAGTACCAGTAATAAGCCTCATCAAAAAACAAATCCACCTGAGAGGTATACAATACAACCAATCTATACAAAACTACAATAACAAAAAAAAACAAAAATCTTTTAAAATAATCGCTACTAATCATATACTTCCTTTATTTAATCTTTCTTACTCTCATAAAAACAGGAAATCTAGGTAAGTTATTTTTAGTATATCCCAAATATTTAAACGTCACGAAAGAACCTATTTTCGGAGGATTTTTTCTTTCCATTATACTAAAGCCGCTTCCTATTTTTATAATAATTCCGTTTTTTAATTTACATTTTAAAGCTCCAAGCATACCGGTAAATTTACCTTTACCTGCAGTATACCCTACTACCAAGCATTCATCGTCAAAATATTTTTTTAATTTTAATATTTTATTACTTCTTTTTCTTTCATATAAAGCTTCTGGGTCTCTTATTACAATTCCCTCCCCACCGTTTCTGACCACATTATTCAAAAAAGAATAAATTTGCTCTTTATTAAAAATTTTTATCTGAGGAATTATTTTAATAAATTTACTTTTATAAGATTTTAACATAGACAACCGTTGAAATAAATTACCTTTAGCATTTGGAACATCAAAAATATAATGTTTTATACTCTTCCATTTTTTACCCGGTTTTTTAGAAAGTACAATAGAAGATATATTTGCAAAATCCCCTCTTTTAGTCCAAAGCTCACCATCTATCGCAAACGGAGGATAAGAAGCCAAAAACCATTTAGGAGCAAAAATAACATTACCGTTTTTAGTATACAAATTTTTTCCATCCCAATAAGCCCTTATTCCATCCAATTTTTCACTCATCACCCATCCGTTAACATTTTGTCCGTTATATCTTTTTAAAAGCATAACATCGGCATTTAAAAAAACAACAATTAAAATAAGAATTAAAGTTTTCAAGTAACCTTCTTTTTAAAAGAATTATACAATAAAAAATAAGACACTAATTACATCGGACAGTGTTGTTTTATGCTGAAAAAATGTAAATAACGAAAAAGTAAAAATATGACAGCCAAGTAGCTATTTTTACTTACGCACCACTCAAATTTTGCTAAAAAGAGCAAATATATCAGTAGCGATTAAAAGAAATGCAAAACAAAAGTGTCAGACTCTTTAGAATGAATAAAGGATTAAAGACAGGATATTAAGGGTTAAAGTAAAGATTAACTAAGGTAGATTCAAGAGGTTAGAAGTATACACTATAAATCCTAGCGGGGACCTACTTTCCCACATCCGTAAGGATGCAGTATCATCAGCGCTGTAGGGCTTAACTTCCTGGTTCGAAATGGTTCAGGGTGTCTCCCCTACGCTTTTCCCA
>Ga0256838_1000580_pt1 | contig 21305 bp, 27 predicted proteins | sample 4571419metaG_FD_185978 | JGI IMG/M metagenome (GOLD analysis project Ga0256838, IMG submission 185978) | Hydrothermal vent microbial communities from Guaymas Basin, Mexico - 4571-419 | ecosystem: Environmental > Aquatic > Marine > Hydrothermal vents | place: Mexico: Guaymas Basin | collected...
CACTTTTTAGCGGAGGTTTAGATAGTGCACTTGCTATAAAACTCATTCAAGAACAAGGAATTGAAGTAGAAGGATTTTATGTTGATTTAGGGTTTGATTCTAATAAAGAAAAAATTTCTCAACTAAGAAAACTTGCAGATAATCTCAACATTAATCTTTTTGTATGCGATGCAAAACAAGAATATATAGAAAAAATTTTATTTAATCCAATTTATGGATACGGGAAAAACTTCAATCCTTGCATAGACTGTCACGCTTTTATGATCAGAAAAGCTTTAGAACACCTCGAAGAAAGAAACGCAAAATTTATAATAAGTGGAGAAGTCTTAAATCAAAGACCAATGAGCCAAAGACTTCCAGCACTTAATTCAGTAAATAAACTATCAAATGCAAATGGTTTGGTTCTAAGACCTCTTAGTGCAAAATTACTTCCACCTACAATTCCAGAAATAAATGGATGGGTAGATAGAGAAAAACTTTTAGGAATTAGCGGAAGAGATAGAAAAGTTCAACTCGAATTGGCAAAAAAATATAATTTACAAAATTTTGAATCACCAAGCGGAGGATGTTTACTTACAGATATTAATTTTTCCAAAAGATTAAAAGATTACCACAAATACCTCCCTTTAACTCCAAAAGAAATAGATATTCTTAAAGTAGGTAGACATTTTAACATAAATGGATATAAAATTATAATTTCAAGAAATCAAGAAGAAAATAAAACTCTAAAAGAATATAAAGGAGAAATATTCGAAAAAATGTTTACAAAAGGATTTCCAGGACCAGTTGGACTAGTACAAAAAAACGCTCCAAACAACATTAAAAAAATAGCTGCCGATATGATGGTAAGCTACACAAAAAATGAAAAAGGTGTTATAATTATAGGTAATGATGAATTTGAAGGAACAAAAAAAAATAAGGAAGATTTTAAAAGGTATCTAATCTAAGGAGTTAAAATGAAAAAATTACTATTAATCTTAGGACTTTCAGGTTTTATATTTGCATCATCTATTTATAACGAAGGATTAATCGCATTTTTACACGGAAATTATAAAGTAGCTTATGAAAAATGGATTCAATCTTGCAACATAGAAAAAAGCGCGTGGGGATGTTTTAGCGCAGCCGAACTTCTCGAAAAAGGAAAAGAAGTAAAAAAAGATCCTAAAAAAGCTCAACTTCTTTATCAAAAAGCATGTAAATTTGGATTAAAAGTAGCGTGTAAAAAATAATTATTTTATATACCCGTGATTGAAAAGATAATCATAAATTTTACTAACAATTCCTCCAGCAGCTTCTCCTCCATGTCCTCCATGTTCTATTAAAACCGTAACTACGTATTGAGGATTTTTAAAAGGTCCAAATGTAGTAAGCCAAGCGTGAGAACGATGAAAATAAGCAAGTTCGTCTTCTCTTTTTCTTTTTATAACATCCTGAGGAATCGAATAAACCTGAGCTGTTCCAGTTTTTCCAGCTATTTCTACTTTAGTATTAATATATCTTTTAGCAGTACCACCAGAAGCATTACAAACCTCCCACATCCCTTTTCTAATTATCCAAAGTTTTTGTTTTTCTTTTTGAGTTAAAACATCCTTTAAAACGGGATTCGTTAAATTATTATCTATTTTTTTAACAACAAACGGTTTAGGCAATTTTCCGGTAGCTATTAAAGCAGTATTAACTGCAACTTGAATTGGAGTTGCTAAAAAATATCCTTGTCCAATAACCGCATTTAAAGTCTCTCCTATAAACCAAGGTTGATGAAATTTTTTTGCTTTCCAAGATTTATCTGGCACAATTCCTTGCTTTTCATTTGGCAAATCAATTCCGCTTTTTCTACCAAATCCCATCTTTTTAAGATTTTTTGCAATATAATCTATTCCAAGTTTTAATCCAATTCTATAAAAATATACATCAACACTTTCTCTTATTGCTTTAAACATATCAACCATTCCGTGTCCCCATTCTCTCCAATCCCTAAATTTTCTATTTCCTATTTCGATATATCCAGGACATAATATTTTTTTATAAGGATTCCATTTTCCACTTGAAGCCGCAATAAGCCCTATAGCCGGCTTTACGGTACTTCCAGGAGGATACAATCCACTTATTGGTTTATTTAACAAAGGATTATAGATATTATGAGAGAGTTCATTCCATTTTTTATAAGAAATTCCTTTTACAAATAAATTATTATCATAACTTGGATAGCTAACCAAAGCTAATATTTCTCCATTAATCCTCATTACAACTACAGCCCCTTTTTTATTTTCTTTTTTTAAAAGATTATAGATATATTTTTGTAAATTGCTATCTATGCTTAAAGTTAAAGTATGAGTAATTGGTTTTTTATAAGAGAGGACTTTTAAAATCTCATTTTTTGCATTTACTAATACTTCCTTAATTCCTGGCTTTCCTTGTAAAATGTCATCATAATACTTCTCAACACCTCTTTTTCCAGAAATTTGAGTAAGTTCAATTGTTTTATTTCTTTTCAAATCACTTAAAGTAGCTTTAGATACATATCCCAAAACATTAGACAAAACATCTTTATAAGGATATTTTCTTAAATAAGTAGGAGAAAAAATAATATTCTCATCACTTGATAGAATCGGTTGAATTTTATAAACTACCTCTTCTGGTAGATAACTCAAAATAGCAATCGGTTTATGATTATAAGGAGAATTTTGTAACGAATAAGTTTTTATTGCCTTTGAAATATTAAAATCATAAATTTTTTTAATATTTATTAAAGTTTTAATCAATTCTTCTTTTTTTAAATGAGGAATAATTTCCAAATTAAATCTTAATTCATTTAAAGCAATCGGATTTTTAAATCTATCATATATAACCCCTCTGATGGGAGGTACATACAACTTTTTTTCAATATTCTTTTGAGAGAGCAAATAATATTTATCATAATTTAATACGCTTAATTGATAAACTCTATAAATTAGTAAAGAGAAAAACAAAAAAATTACAAAAATCACAAAATTCGTTCTCATTGCTTCCCTAATAATTTAATAAGAAAAATATCAAAAGCTAAATTATAAAAAACATAATAAATATTAAAAAGACTAATCCCTATTACAAATAAATATCCCCAATAAACCAAAATAACAGCTACTATACATTGATAGTTTTTATTCACATAAAAGCGAATAATTTTTTTTAATTTAAAATGTAAAAACAGCAAAAAAGAAAAAAATACAATACCTTTATAAATTTCAATTGAATGTAAAATAGAAAAAATCGCAAAATAAAAAGAAAATACTAAAACATCCTCTACCCAAAACACAAATCCCAAAAATAAAGGAAAAAAAATAAAAGCGCTATTAAAAACAGCTATAACAAAATAAAAAAGTAACTTTACAAATATGTAATTAGCGCTATTTCGTTGCAATTTGGAAAAAACTTGCATTTTATACAATCCGCCCATATTTTCTTATCAGGAATGGCTTCTTTTTCTATTTCGATAAATCCTAATTTTTCGAAAAATTCTTTTTTATAAGTCAAAACTAAAACTTCTTTTAATTTTAATTCTCGCGCTTCTTTTAATAAAGCATTTACGATATTCTTTCCAATACCTTTTCCTTGATATTCCTTAGCTACCGCCAAAGAACGAATTTCCCCTAAAAAAGGAGAATAAATATGAAGAGCCCCAACTCCTATTGGCTTTTTATCCTTATAAACCATAACATAAGAGCGAATATTGCTTGCTATTTCATCTTCATCTCTATTAAGAATAATCCCTTCATCCACATATGGTTTTAAAACACTTTGGATATCAATTATCTGAGTCAAATTAGGCTTTATTATTCTCATTTTTTCCCCATAAAATTTCACTTATCTTTTCTCTAACCTCTTTAATGCCTCTTTTTTTTAGATTAGAAACAAAAAGAGCATCTGGATATTTTTGTTTTAATTTAGCAAGTTCGCTTTGTTTTAATTTATCGATTTTCGTAAAAATAGTTAAAAGTTGCTGATCTTTTCTCATAAATGACTTTAAATATTCATCTACATTATTATCTATTTCCAAATCCGGATGTCTTGCATCTCTTAAATGAATAAAAAGTTTTATATTAAATCTATTTTTTAAAAATTCATCCAAATTTTTTCCCCAATCTTTTACCATCGACTTGGAAACTTTTGCATAACCAAACCCTGGCAAATCAACAAGCACATATTTTTTTCCATCATCTTCTATTTCAAAAAAATTTATCAATTTAGTTTTTCCTGGAGTAGAAGATACTTTTGCTATTTTTTGATTAGTAAAAGAATTTAAAAAACTACTTTTCCCAACATTACTTCTTCCAAGCAACGCAATTTCAGTAAAATTTGGTTCAATTGCCTCCTTAATAGAAGGAGCCGATTTTAAAAATTTTACTTTCATTCATTTACCTTTATTATAATATTTACCGGTTTATTTGAACCTTTTACTTTTATATCTTTAGTAAATCTATTTAATTGAATATAACTACCCTGTATACTCTCATTTGTTTCAAGCTTTTTAACAAAAGCATCCCCTATTAAAATTATATTTCCATTTTTTAAATAATATTCCATTTTATTACAATGCCCTTTATAAGTTGAATTGTTATCAAAAACAAAATAAAACTTTACTTTTCCTATTGCTATTATTTTAACTGGCTTTTTTGCTTTGTTAAAATAAACATATAGCTTATCCGATAAAATATTGCTCTTTCCTTTAGTAGCGTTTACATCACCTATAAATTCGCTATACAATTTTTTTGAGTTATAAAAAAATTTATTGCTCGTAATTTTTAAATCCTGCGCAAATATAAACGAAACAATTATCCCTACTAACAATCTTTTCATTTATCCACCTTTAATATGTAATAAATTTTATTAGCAAATATATTATTTAACTTATCAATTTTAAAGCTTTTTCCCTTACCAAAAAAACTATCCGAATACAAATCAAAAATCTTACCACTTAAAACTTCGCTTTTTTCATTATAAGTGGCGCTTTTAGCTACTAAATAATAATCTTTTGTATAATATTTAACTTCTCTGCCTTTTAAAATAGGAGATAAATATTTTACAAATTTAGATTTTAAAGTAAAGTTTTTTTCCAAATCTTTCAACTTAAAATCAACACCGCTAAGCTTTTTGTTATTATACACATTCAAAACAGAAAAATTCCCTTCCTTTATTAAATTTTGATTATAAACATAAAAATTTCCATTTCTTAAAATGGTAGGTATTATATTTTCTTTTTTAAAACAATTATTCCCTTTAAAATTTTTAACTTCCAACAAAGGATATACAGCAATAAATAAAATAAATACAAAAAATAAAACTACTCTAACCATAAACTAACAAACTTATCGTATAAATTTTCTTCTTTTAACAAAATTTCTATCATCTCAGCCACAGCTCCTTCACCCCCTTTTTTAGTTAAAGGATAAGAAACATAATCATAAACAAAAGGATTTGCATCATAAGGAGCAAAAGTTTTAGAAACCAATTTCATCATCGATAAATCATTCATATCATCTCCAATAACCGCTACATTACTAAAATCTAAATTTAAATCCTTTACTAATCTTTCTAAAACTTCTTTCTTATTCCTCTCGCCTTGAAAAACATATTCAATCCCAAGTTCTTTTGCTCTTCTTTTTACAATTTTAGACTCTCTTCCAGTAATTATCGCACTCTTTTTTCCAAGTTTATTCCAAGAAGAAATCATTAATCCATCTTTTATGTTAAACGCTTTTAATTCATCAAAACTTTCAGAGTATATTATTTTCCCATCTGTCATAGTACCATCGACATCCAAAACTATTAGCTCAATCATACAACACCCTTAGTAGAAGGAATACCGCTTTCTCTATACTCTAAAGCTCTTCTTAAAGCAACGGCAAAAGACTTAAAGGCACTTTCTATTATATGATGTTTATTCGTTCCTCTTTTATAAATAATATGAGCGGCTATTTTAAAATTAAATATCAAAGATTTAAAAAACTCTTCTATCAATTCCAAATCAAAATCCCTAATTGCTCCATCTCTTGGCATATCGTACACAAGATAAGGTCTACCTCCTATATCAATATTAACCTCAACAGCAGCTTCATCTAAAATAGCCACAGCATTAGAAAATCTTTCTATATTTTTTATAGGAAAAATTTCTTTATACAAAGCTTCTCCAAGAACTATTCCAACATCTTCAACTGTATGATGATAATCTACATCAATATCTCCATCACAAAAAATTTCCATATCAATTCCACTATGTTTAGCCAAAGTCTCAAGCATATGATCAAAAAAACCAACCCCAGTAGAAATATTACTTTTTCCACTTCCATTTACATCAATTTTGACAATAACATTCGTTTCTTTTGTCTGCCTTTTTATCTCTACCATATCACTCTCCTACAATAAACCCATTTATGAAATGTTTTTTCATAAAATTTTTAGCTTCTTCATAAGTTTTAAATCCTACAATATATACTTTATAGAAATTATTTTGCTTTATTACAACGGTATTATATCCTAAATTCTTATATTTTTGCGCAACTCTTTTTGCTCCGCTTTCATTTAAAAATGCTCCTAATTGTATCTTATATTTATTGTCATAATTTTTTCCCTTAAATCCAATTACTTTAATTCTAACAAGAGCCGTTCCCGTCACATCAAGTCCTATTTTTTTACCAGCAGCGTAACTTAAATCTATAATTCTCCCTTTTACGAAAGGTCCCCTATCGTTAATTCGTACAATTACGCTTTTACCATTTTCCAAATTCGTAACTTTTACTATAGTATTCATTGGAAGAGTTTTATGAGCAGCAGTATAATCGTACATATTATAAATTTCCCCGTTACTAGTATATTTTCCATGAAAATTAGGACCATACCAACTTGCAATTCCTTCTTCGCTCCATCCAATATTTACTTCTTTCATAGGATAATAAAGTTTTCCATTTACCAAATAAGGTCTTTTAGTAGGATTTTTTATAGAATCAATACTATAAACTTCAGTATAATATTCTTTTTGACTACATCCTATAAACAACAAAAATATTGCTAACAAAAATTTTTTCATTTTTATCTCCTAAAATCTTGAGGGATATTTAATACGCTTCCAACTCTTATAGTATAGGAATTAAGATTATTCAACTTCATAATATCTCTTACTTTTACACCAAATTTTTTAGCAATTTTTAATAAAGTATCCCCTTTTCTTACTTTATATTTAACATATTTGTAAGTTAATGGAATAAACAAAATTTGATTTATCCTTAAAAATCTGCCTAATCTATTTCTATTAAAATCTTCAATTACTCTTACTTTCACTCCAAACCTTTTAGCAATTTTTAATAAAGTATCCCCCTTTTTTACTTTATATACATATAAATACTTAGAGCTTGATCTAAATTTCAAAAATAGACTAACTTTCTCATAAGGCAAATAAATATAATATTTATAAGGAGGCGTAAAAGAGTATCTAATATGCTGATTTATTTTTTTTAGCTCTTTATATGGAATATCCAAAAAAGCAGCCACTTTATAAAGAGAAGTTCCGGGCAAAACATCCACTTTTTTATAAAAAGGAGTAATCCCACTATTTAAAATGTAAGAATTAGAATAATTGATAAACTCTTCACTATTAAAAAGAATACTAAGAGAAATGATTTTTAAAATATATTCTCTCGTTTCTTTAGGTAAATATTGCCGTTTCAAACCTTTTTGAAACCTTAACAAATCTTCTATGGAAATATTAATATAAAATAAAGACTTATATAATTTATACAAATCATTAAAAGCTACTTTTCCTCTTATTTGATAAGACTTTATTATTTGCCTATATTTTTTTATCCTTAAATCTTTCTTACATTTTTTTCCCATTTTCTTACAAAGTTTATCTACTTTAGCTCTAACGACAGCTTCTACTACCCTTGCTTCTCCTGCATTATACGCCATAATAGCCAAATACCATTTACCAAAAAAATTATATAAATATCTCAAATATTCAACAGCGGCTCGAGTAGATTTAATCGGATCTTTTCTTTCATCTACATAATTATCTATCCTTAGTCCAAATCTTTTAGCAGTAGAAGGTATAAATTGCCAGAGTCCAATAGCTTTTTTATTTGATCTTGCATCCAAAGTTAAATAACTCTCAGCCATAGCTACCGCTAAAAGCTCTTTTGGAAGTTTATTTTTTATTATTTGTGATTTAATAACTGGAATTATCTCTATAGAGTTACTGAGCATTTTAAAAAAAAATTCTTTTTTATATTTAGAATAAACCATATGAGTTTTTTGCAACTTTGGATAAAAAATAAAATTATCGTTAATATCCAAAGACCTTAAAACGTTTAAAGCATCTCTATTTACGATGTCTCCAAACAAAAAGCAAAAAAAAGAAATTATTCCAATAAAAATTCTCATAATTTAAAAAGCCTTAAAGCATTTTTGGTGGTAATTTCTTCTACTTCCTCTTTACTCACTCCCCAAAGATTAGCTATTTTATCCCTTATATAAATCGTATACATAGGTTCATTTCTCTTTCCTCTAAACGGATGAGGTGTAAGATAAGGAGAATCAGTTTCTATTAAAACTCTATTTTTTGGAATTTTTGGAAAAACCTCAAGAAGCTTTCTTGCGTTCTTAAAAGTAATAACTCCTCCTATCCCATAATAAAATCTATCAGAAAAATCAAGCAATTGATGGGCTGCGTTATAACAATGAAAAACTCCATTTATAGTAGGATATTCTTTTACAATATCATAACTATCTTTTGTAGCCTCTCTAACATGAACAATAATTGGCTTATTATGTTCAAGTGCTATTTCTATTTGTCTTTTAAAAAATTCTTTTTGTTTTTCTTGTTTACTTTTTTCTTTTACCCAATGATAATCAAGTCCAATTTCTCCAACAGCTACGCATTTTGGATGGTTAATATAATCAATAAGAAGTGAGTCTTCATATTTATCGATATCTACAGGATGAACTCCAACAGCAAAATAAATATCGTTATATTTTTCACTAAGCTCAATTGCTCTTGGCAAATCAGCCGGATCTGCGGCAGGAATTATAAACTTTTTAACGCCTACTTCCTCTGCTCTTTTTATAACCTCATCTACATCGTCAATAAATTTTTTATTATCCAAATGACAATGCGTATCAATTATCATTATTGCTTCCTTTTGTAACATCTTAAATTTATTTTCTTAACGTATTTGTAAAGTTTAGTAACTTTTGAATATAATTGTAACAAAAAAGGAGTCATTATGGCTAACAAACCAACTTTCACAAAAGAAGAAGCTCTTGAATATCATGCAAAACCAGTCCCTGGAAAAATTGCAATTGAAGTTACAAAACCTGTAAAAGATGCAAGAGATTTATCAATTGCATATTCTCCTGGAGTTGCTATTCCTTGTATCGAAATCGATAAAGACGAAAATTTAGCATATACTTACACAAATAAAGCAAACCTTGTAGCAGTTGTAAGTGACTCAACAGCGGTACTTGGGCTTGGGACATTAAAACCAGTAGCTGGAAAACCGGTAATGGAAGGAAAAGCGGTACTTTTTAAAAAATTTGCTCATATAGATGCTTATGATATTATGCTTCAAGAAAGAGATCCTGAAAAAATAGTTGAAATAGTTCATGCAATTTCTCCAACTTTTGGTGGAATTAACCTAGAAGACATTAAAGCTCCAAAATGCTTTGATATAGAAAAAGCATTAATTGAAAAATGCGATATTCCAGTATTCCACGACGATCAGCATGGAACAGCTATTATTTCATCTGCAGCTATCATGAACTGGGCTGAACTTGAAGGAAAAAAACTTGAAGATTTAAGAGTAGTGATTATTGGAGCAGGAGCAGCTGGACTTGCAGCAGCTGAGATGTATAAAGCTTTAGGAATCAAAAACATGGTACTTACTGATAGTAAAGGGCCTATTACTAAAAAAAGAACAGATTTAAATAAATATAAAGAACCTTGGGCAGTAGATGAAGATCTTGAAACTTTAGCTGACGCATTAAAAGGAGCCGATGTTGTAGTAGGAAATTCCGTTGCAAATTGTATCACTCAAGAAATGGTAAAAACTCTTGCTCCAAACGCATTGCTTTTAACTCTTGCTAATCCAGATCCAGAAATTAAACCAGAACTTGCCTTAGAAGTAAGACCTGATTTATATATAGGAACTGGTAGAAGCGATTATCCAAACCAAGTAAACAACGTATTAGGATTCCCTTTCATTTTTAGAGGTGCGCTTGATACTCATGCAAAAAAAGTAAATATGGAAATGAAAATAGCAGCTGCTAAAGCATTAGCAGAGCTTGCTAAAAAACCAGTTCCAAAATACGTAAAAGATGCATATGGCGGAATTGATTTAAAATTTGGAAAAGATTATCTACTTCCAAAACCTTTTGATAGAAGAGTATTTGTAGACGAATCAGCAGCGGTAGCAAGAGCAGCTCTTGAGAGTGGAGTTGCAAGAATTAAAGTTGATGACATAGATAAATGGATTGAAGGATATAAAGAACACTTAATTAAAATCCTAAAAGAAAAAGAAGGAATAGACTACTACGCACAATAACCTCTCTCTCGCTTTTTTGCGAGGATTTTAATTTCAATTCTAAAAGGTTTTTTATGTTGAAAATTGGCATAGTAACAATTAGCGATAGAGCAAGTGCAGGAATTTATGAAGACAAAAGCGGAAAAGAAATCGAAAAATTTTTAAAAGAGAACATAGAAAACGAATTTGAGATAATCTACAAATTAATTCCAGACGAATTTGAAGAAATAGTCAATACTTTAGAGGAACTCATAAAACAAAAATGCTCATTAATTTTAACAACCGGAGGAACTGGACCAGCTTTAAGAGATGTAACTCCAGAAGCAACTAAAAAAGTTATAGAAAAAGAACTTTCGGGATTTGGAGAACTAATGAGAATGCACAGCTTAAAATATACGCCAACGGCTATTTTGTCAAGAGCAACGGCAGGAGTTGTTAAAAATTCTTTTATTCTTAACTTACCCGGCTCACCTAAAGCAATTAAGGAAAATTTAGAAGCAGTTTGGCCAGCAATACCATATACGATTGATTTAATAGGAGGAGATTACATTAAAAGCAAAAACGCTTTTAGACCTAAGAAAAATTAAAGCAAAGCTTCAATTTTATTTTCAAGTTCTCTAATCTTTCTTTTTAATTGCTCATTTTCAACTCTAAGTTGAGAATTTCTATTTTTAACCGCTTTTAAATCATTTTTTAGTTTATTTACTTCTTCGCTTAAAAGCTCCATGTTACCTAAAGAGCGCTGAAGCTGAATTTGATATTTTTTAATTAAAATTTCAGCTTCAGTTAAAGCATGTTTTAATTGTTTTCTTTTTTCTTCCGTTTTTTCATAAAGATGTTTATAATAAAACATCTTAAATGTTAAAACCAAAATAATTAATACCGTTAGAGATAAAAAAATCCAATTAAATATCAATTTTTTTCACCCTTCTTAAATGTCTTCCTCCTTCAAACTCACTATTAAGCCACCCTTCAAGAATCGATTCAATTTCTCCAAGTCCAACGATTCTTGCTCCAAAACACAAAATATTTGCATCGTTATGTTTTCTTGCCATTGAAGCCGTATAATAATCATGGCAAAGAGCGGCTCTAATGCCTTTATGTTTATTAGCCGCAAGACTCATTCCAATACCACTTCCGCAAATCAAAATTCCCATACTACCTTCATTTTCAAGCACGGCTTTAGCAACTTTATGAGCAAAATCAGGATAATCTACTGATTCGTTAGAATATGTTCCAAGATCTTCTACTTCAATTCCTTTTTTTTTCAAATATTCAATCACAAAAGATTTTACTTCAAATCCGGCATGATCGGTTCCAATAAAATATTTCATTTTATTCCTTTTTTTTATTACAATTATACAAAAAAAGGCAAAATTATGAAACTTGGAGTAAATATTGATCATATAGCTACATTAAGAAATGCAAGAAGAATAAATGAACCAGATCCTCTTATGGCGCTTCATGTTTTAAAAGAAGCAGGAGCCGATCAAGTAACAATTCATTTAAGAGAAGATAGACGACACATAATGGATTTTGATGCAAAAAGAATATGCGAAAATAGTTTTTTACCAGTAAACATGGAATGTAGCATTAATCCCGAAATCATAGATATTGTATGCTCTTTAAAACCTCAAAGAGCTACTCTTGTACCAGAAAGAAGAGAAGAAGTCACTACAGAAGGAGGTCTTAACGTAATTAAATTTGAAAAAGAAATAAAAAAAGTTATTGAAAAATTACATAAAAACGAAATAGAAGTATCTTTATTTATCGATCCAGATTTTGAACAAATTAAAAAATCAAAAGAAATCGGTGCTTTGATGGTAGAACTTCATACGGGGAGATATGCAAATTTACATTTAGCTTTAAATTCAAACATAAATCACACGCCTTTTAAAATTTTTGAAAATTTTGATAGAAAAACGCTAAAAAAAGAGCTTGAACTTGAATTAAAACTATTAAAAGATAGTGCAAAATTAGGAAAAGATTTAGGGTTAGAAGTAGCAGCAGGGCATGGTCTTAATTATCAAAACGTAAAAGAAATAGCAAACATAAAAGAAATTAGCGAATTAAACATAGGTCATAGCATTATAGCAAATGCAATTTTTTTAGGACTAAAAGAAGCAATCATAAAAATGAAAGAGCTTATAAATTAAATTTACGTATTTTTAAATCTTCTCTAAAATCAACAAAATACAAAACTTCTTCTTGTTTTTGTATTAAAGTTTTTAATCCAAGCATGGCAGAAATACTACCAATAAGACTTACCATAGGTGGTAATTGCCCTTTTACTTGATGTTTTTTAGTAACAAAAATATCAAATGAAGTAGTTTTAAAAACGCCAACTTGCCCTACCTCTTCCTCAACACTTGCATAAATCCAAGGAATATTTTTGCTTTTAGCAAATTTATCAATCTCAATCCTAACTTCAAAATTATCACTTGCATCAAAAACTAAGTCCACTTCAATATCCATATTAACGTCAAATCTTTTATTAAACGCAACAATTTCAGTTCTACAACCTCTTTTTTTAAGCTTCCTACTTAACATAATACTTTTACTTTTACCAACATCTTCGTTAAAAAATTGAAATTGCCTATGAAGATTATGCTCTTCTATAATATCAAAATCCAAAAGATAAATTTTTTTAAGCCCCATACAACTTATAATAGTGGCAATGCTGTTTCCAAGACCTCCACATCCAACTATTAAAACCGATTTTTTAGAAAGTAGCTCCTGATTTTCTTTTCCAATAACTTCTATCTGTCTTCTAAACAACAAAACTCCTTATTTTTTCAAATACCTTAATCGCCTGAAAATGCTCAAATACATCATGACATCTTATAATGCTTGCTCCATTTCTAATAGCTTCTAAATGAATAGCTAAGGTTCCAGCTAGTCTTTCATTAGGAGTAGTAGAAATTTTCTCTTCTTTCATTATTATATCAATCATACTTTTTCTACTTGCTCCAATTAAAAGTTCGTATCCAAAGTGTAAAAAATGTTCTAAATGTTTAATTAAAGAAATATTATCTTCTAACCTTTTACCAAACCCTATTCCAACATCCAAAATTATATCCTCTATTCCAAAATATTTCGCTTTTTGTATTCTCTCATCAAAAAATTTATCTATTTCCAAAATTACATCTTCATAAAACGGATTATCCTGCATATTTTTAGGATCTCCTTTTTTATGCATTATTACTACTTTTGCTTTATATCTTGAAACAACTTTGGCATATTCGTCATTCTCAAGCCCTGTAATATCATTAGCTATTTTAAATCCTTTTGATAAAGCATATTCTAAAACTTTTGGCATAAACGTATCTATACTAAAAACAGCTTTTTCGTAAAGTTTTGTTTTATAAATTTCATCAATTACTGGCTTTACTCTTTTTAATTCTTCTTCAACTCCTGGATAAACGCTTCCCGGTCTACTCGAAACTCCTCCAATATCAATAATTTTCGCTCCATCTTCAATCATTTTTTCGATTGTTTTTATAGCCTCGACTCCCTTAAATCTACTTCCTTCATAAAAACTATCATCATTAACATTCACAACTCCCATTATTTTCGGCTCAAATTTAGGTAAATTTATAAATTCTTTTAACTTAAAAGCTAAGTTTTTAAGTCCAAAAGGCTGAAAAAGTTCTTTTTTTGATAAAATCTCAAGTTGCTTTTTGTTACAAAGCAAAATTGCATTAAAATATTTTTTCTTACAATTAGGAACTCCTTTAGGTAAAGCAACATCAGCTCCTATACTTAAGGCATCTTGCTTTAAAATATTAGCAGCCCCACAACTAATTTCCTTAATAAAAAATACAAACTCACACTTTTTTTTACTCATTATTTCCACGCCTGCTTTATCTACTCCAATTTTTTCCATTAATGCTTTTAAATTAACTTCTTTATTTAACTTATAAATTTTCATTTTCTCTCCTTAAAAGCCAATAAAACATAAGTAAGAATAGATTTTTTATCAATATTAAACTCAAGCATCAATAAAGCATCATTGATTGCTTTTAATTTTTCTTCATTTACCTCTTTTTTTAAAAGCTCTCTAAATATTGCTTTAATCTCTTCTTTTTCCAAATCTTTATTTAAAAGCTCCAAAATTAATTCATTTGTAATAGTCTTTATTTCAAATTTTCTATCTTCAACCTCATACGTTTTTTTTTCTACAACAAGTCTTGATAAAACGGTATCAAGTAATTTATATTTAGAATCAGTAATTAATATAAACTCTACGTTTTTAGGAGACTCTTCAAGTAGTTTAAGTAAAGCATTTTGAGCAAAAACATTATATTTTTTAGCCGCAATTACTATAACTTTTTTTTTATTTTCGGCAATATAAGCTAATCGCTTTATTTCTTCAACATTTTCTACTTTAAGTTCATCAACAAAAATTAACTCATCATACGAAAGCTCATTAATAAGTTTTTCAAAATTATTTGTAATTATTGCTTTATTCAAATTTCAACTTCTCCAAAAATAACAGCTTTAATAGACTCGTTTACAATAAACGCTAGATCCAAAAGTTTTTTATCTAAATTTACATCAAGAGATTTTAAATAAAAATTTCTTGAAAGATCGTTATCCATAATCCAATAAAAAGAATTTTCCTTTCTTCTTGTAAATTTTAAAAGATGGGTCTCTTTCCCAATATACCAGAAAATATATTCTTCATAAGCAATATTTAACATATCTTCAATCATATCAAATTGCTCAGGATGCCTTGCTATTTTAATTTGAGGAACTATTTTTGTTAGATCAAAAATTGGAATAAAAGAAGGCTTAAACTCATTAAAATTATTAATTTTATTGATTAAATATTCGCTATACCACTCCCTTTCTTCATCGGTTACTATCAATATAGCCTTTCCATCTACTAAATGAGCCAAAAATTCAGAAAGAAGAGGAACAAAATCAAGTCTTCTCTCTTCCATCCATTTAATCGAATGCTTTCTAATTAAATCAATTATAAAGCGATTTAAATCCATTATTTATCCAATTCATAAGCTTTATGAAGGGCTCTTACCGCTAATTCTCCATATTTTTCATCTATCACCATAGAAATTTTAATTTCGCTTGTTGAAATCATTAAAATATTTATGTTTTCCTTTGCTAAAGTTTTAAAAGCCGTTGCCGCAACGCCCGAGTGAGATTTCATACCAACGCCAACAACACTAACTTTTGCAATAGAATCATCATACTCAATAGACTCAGATTTTTCTTCGTATTCTTTTAAAACTTCTTTTGTAAGTTCAAGCTCGGTTTGAGGAACGGTAAAAGTTAAATTAGCTTTATTGTCTTTACCAACATTTTGAACAATCATATCTACATTAATATTTTTATCGGCAAGTTTAGAAAAAATCTCAGCACTAATTCCAGGTCTATCTTCTACTCCAAAAATACTAACTCTTGCTTGGTTTTTATCAAGTGCAATTCCACTAACAAGTACTTTTTCCATATCTGGCGTCTCCTTTGTAATTAATGTTCCTTTCTTATCAGGTTCAAAAGATGATTTTACTTCAATATCAACTCCAAGCTTTTTTGCAAGCTCAACTGAACGAGATTGCATAACTTTTGCTCCAAGAGAAGCAAGTTCTAACATTTCATCATAACTTATAACATCAATCTTCTTTGCCTTTGGCTCAATTCTTGGATCAGTAGTATAAATTCCATCAACATCCGTATAAATTTCGCATTTATCCGCATTTAAAGCACCAGCTATTGCAACTGCCGTTAAATCGCTTCCTCCCCTACCTAAGGTAGTTACATCTCCTTTTTCGTTAATCCCTTGAAATCCAGCAACAATTACTACTTTTCCTTCTTTTAAGTATTTTTGCATCTTTTCAGGATCAATATCCATAATTCTTGCTTTAGTATGATCGCTTGTAGTTTTTATTCCAGCTTGACGACCCGTTAAAGCAATTGCCGGAATTCCCATTGCTTGAAGAGCAATAGACAAAAGAGCGCTCGTAACTCTCTCTCCGCTACTAACCAGCAAATCAACTTCTCTTTGAGGAGGAGTTTTACTAAAATGATTTGCCCACTCCAGCAATTTATTAGTCTCTCCAGCCATAGCAGATACTACAACAACAACATCATCCCCTCTTTCTTTATATTTTTTAACAATATTTGCTACATTTTGAATTCTATCCAAATTCCCTACGCTAGTTCCACCAAATTTTTGAACTACTAACATCAATCTCCTTTATAAATAACCTTCTTTTTTAAAATATTCAAGCACTTTTTTATAAACGGGTCTTTTAAAAGACTTTACATATTTAAATACTTCTTCAACAGGTACAAATTTATACTCTTTAAATTCAGGAATTTCGGTATTTAAATTAATTTTAGCTTTTGGTTTTAATTTAACTAAAAAATACTTTTGAGTTTGCCCATCATATGGATACATTTTTTCCGCTATTTTTTTAGGAAAATCATAACTTAGCCACTCTGGCATTTCAGCTATTATTTCTACTTCATTTGTTCCAATTTCTTCTTTTAATTCTCTTAACAAAGCTTCTTTTGGATTTTCTCCTTTATCAATTCCACCTTGAGGGAATTGCCAAGCATCAACATCAGTCCTTTTTGCAATTAAAATTTCTACTTTTTCAGGATATTTAGATGACAAAACAACTGCTGCTACGTTTGGTCTGTATTTTTTCAACCTCTACACCTTTTTTTAGTAAAATTATAACGAATAAATTAAGAATGGAAAATGGAAATTAAACAATGAAAAACAAAAAAAGCGAAAAATTGCTATATATTCATATTCCATTTTGCGATAGCAAGTGTAATTATTGCGCTTTTAATTCATATACAAACCTTAACCATTTAAAAAGTAAATACTTCGATGCAATAAAAACCCAATATTTACATGAAGCCAAAGAAATCAATTTTAAAACGCTTTTTATTGGAGGCGGAACTCCTTCAACAATGAATATTCAATTTTACGAAAAACTAATTAAATTAATCGAAAAAAACATAAAAAACGCCATTGAACTTAGCATCGAATGTAATCCTAACGTAAATTACGAATGGCTAAAAGAGATAAAAAATCTAGGATTTAATAGAATAAGTTTTGGAGTTCAAAGTTTTAATGAAAAAAAATTAAAATTTTTAAATAGAAACCATTCAAAAATCCAGGCAATTAACTCAATCGAAAATGCAAAAAAAGCCGGATTTGATAACATAAATTTAGACTTAATTTATTCAACCGCAATAGATTCTAAAAATTTACTACAAAAAGACTTACAAATAGCCTTTTCATTGCCAATTACTCATATAAGTGCTTATTCTTTAACAATAGAAAAAAATTCAAAATGGGAAAATCAATTTGATAAAAGAAAATATGATGAAGAACTTGAAATTTGGTTTATAGAAAAAATAAAAGAAAAATTCTCTCAATACGAAATTTCAAATTTTGGAAAACCATCTATTCATAATCTTGGATATTGGAAATTAAAAGAGTATATAGGAATAGGAGCTGGAGCAGTAGGATTTGACAAAAAGAAAAGATATTACACCCAAAACAACGTATATGAGTATATCAAAAATCCAACAAAATACAAATACGAATATCTACGCGAAGAAGATATAAAAAAAGAAAAAGTATTTCTTGGTCTTAGAAGCATAGTTGGATTTGAAGAAAATATTTTAAATCAAAACGAAAAAGAAAAAGTAAAAATTTTAATTAAAGAACAAAAACTCTACAAAAAAAACGGAAAAATATTTTCCTATGATTTTTTACTTGCCGATGCCATGAGCTTATTTATTTTAGACTAATTACCAAGGAGCAATCACACTCCAAATTTTAGCAAACCAGTTTTGAGTAGTATATCTTCTCATACTGCCTTGAGATTCATACGCTATTTTTGCATCCGCTATATATTTGCTATCAATAGTATTATCAGGGCTAATGTCTTCTGGTCTAATTACTCCGCTAATTTTTATGATTTGTTTTTCTCCATCCACATAAATTTCTCTTGTTCCATAAATATAATAATTTCCATTTGCAAGAATTTTTACTATCCTCGCGGTAATAGTAGTTTGAAATTGCTCTTTTCTTTGCATCGAACCACTACCTTGAAAAGTCCTACTAGAATTCATAGAAGGCAAACTCAAAGAAATACCAGTTTTTCTAATATTATGAGAACTTCCATTTATACTAACACCCCCACTAATACTTGCATCAAACAATCCACCTGCATCGGCATTTGACTCGCTAAGTTTTTTACTTGATTGAGAACTTTGAGAAATTTGTTCTGTAATTACAACAGTTACAATATCGTTAACTTTTTTAGCTTTAGTATCCGAAAAAAGATTATCGCCATTTGTAAAAAGAGAACCCGGATTATTTACTTGTTCAACTTCTTTGCTTGGCATTTCTTGAACATATTTTGGAGGAGTCATCTCAATAGTAGGATCCATTGGATGAGTAGCACAACCTATAAAAAAAATTCCAAAAACAAATAATAAAGATTTTTTAAGCATTTTTTGCCTTTTTTCATTCAAAAAGCAAAAAATGTTCCAAATAATCCACTCTATTTCCACCTTTATGTTTAGCTAAAAACAATGCTTCTTCTGCTCTTTTTAAAAGTTTTTCAAAATCATCATCATATCTAAGCTCACATATTCCTATGCTTAAAGAGACGCTAAAAGTATTCTGAAATAAATGTTTTTTAACCTTTTCGTTAATACAAGAAGCTAATTCATACGCATTTTTTATAGAAGAAAAAGTTATAATTAAAAACTCATCCCCTCCATATCTTCCAATCAAATCACTATTATTTAATTCCTCTTTTATAAGTTCTGTCAATTCTTTTAAAACCAAATCTCCTACTTTTTGTCCATAAAATTTATTTATCTCTTTAAACGAATCCACATCTATCAATAAAACGCTAAGAGGCATTTTTTCTTCTTTAGCTAAAAAAACATATTTAGATAACAAATCCAACAAATAATTTCTCCTAAAAACCGAAGAAACCTCATCAATTCTTCTAATTTTATCTAATTGAATAGATAAAGTTTCTAACTTTTCTTTAAGTCTAAACATATAAAAAGACATCGTAGAAGAAAATACGAAAATCACAACAAAAAAAACTCCCAAAAGATATGGCAATATATTTTCATTAATAAAAAGCCAATATTTTAAATAAAAATATAAAATAAAAGTTAATGTCAAAGCTAAAACAAAATCTTTAAATATAATTTTTCTCATCTTTTTAATTTCCTTTTAACCTACTAACAGCACTTTTTAAATCGTTCTGTCTCATAATATATTCACCAACTAAAAACGCATCAACCCCATATTCATGAAGTTTTTTAACCGTTTCAAAATTATTAATTCCACTTTCAGCCACAATTATAACATCTTTTGGAAGCTTTGGTATAAGCTTTCTTGAAAGTTCCATATCCATTTCAAAAGTCTTTAAATCTCTATGATTAAATCCAATAATATCTGTATTAATTTCCAAAGCTTTATTTAAATCTTCTTCATCATGAATTTCAAAAAGCACTTCAAGCCCTAAACTTTTAGCAAAATCAAACAATTTTTTTAAATCCTTTATTTCTAAAGCTTTTGCTATTAAAAGAATAAAATCAGCGCCATAATAATAAGCCTCGGCTATTTGAAACTCATCAATAATAAAATCTTTTCTAAGAAGAGGAATTTTTGAAAATTTGTTAATTTCTTTTAAATATTCCAAACTTCCCTTAAAAAAATGAGGTTCGGTTAAAATACTTATAGCATCGGCAACCTCTTGATATTCCTTTGCTATCAAAATAGGATCAAAATCCTCTCTTATAATTCCTTTACTAGGACTTGCCTTTTTAATTTCGGCAATAATTCTATATGGATTATCAGGCGTAGATCGTAAAGCTTTTTTTACATCCCTAAATTCTCTATTTATACTCAAGAACTTTTCAAAATCATCTTTATTTTTTCTTTTTTTTAAATCTTCTTTCGTTTTTTGAATTATTTTTTCTAAAATCATCCATACACCTTTTTATCAATTTTTTATGTTTTTCTATTTCAGGATCTTTTAAATTAATTATTTTTATTATTTCCCAAGCATCTTCACATTTTCCAAGTTTATAATATCCCCAAGCCAAAGAATCAATATATTCAAAATTATCAGGCTTTTTATTTAAAGCTTTAATTACGTATTTTATTCCTTTTTTTACATCGATATCTTTATCTATTAACACATATCCAACGAAATTATATAAATAATCGTTTTTATATTTATTAGCCAAATATTCTAATCTTTCTACCATCTCAAGCAATTCTTTTTTCGTAGGACTATCCCAATACAATAATTCGCAATATTTTAACAAATAAGCATCATTTTTCGTTTTATTAAAAAGTTTAAGAGCTATATTTGAAGCTTTTTTATATTTTTTTTCTTTTTCATACAAGAACAAAAGATAATCTTCCCCTAATTTTTCCGCTAATCTTTTAGCTTTTTTAAACTCCTTATTTTGAATATAAATATTAAACGCCAAAACATAATATTTTAAATCAAACTCTCCAAGTTTTTCATAAATATTGGCAAGATTCTTATAATCATAAAGACTTTTATATATATAAATAAGCCTCATACAAACATCATATTCACAACCATATAATTTCAAATGGGTTCTAAGATAAGCCAAAGCTTCGTTGTATTTTTTTAATTTAATCAACACATCTACCAAATTAAGCAAATTTTTTTTATTTGGATTTATAGCATAAAAAGACCTCAA
>Ga0256838_1000581_pt1 | contig 21276 bp, 33 predicted proteins | sample 4571419metaG_FD_185978 | JGI IMG/M metagenome (GOLD analysis project Ga0256838, IMG submission 185978) | Hydrothermal vent microbial communities from Guaymas Basin, Mexico - 4571-419 | ecosystem: Environmental > Aquatic > Marine > Hydrothermal vents | place: Mexico: Guaymas Basin | collected...
TCTCTTTCACTGTCTCACCTCTTTGCTGGAGTTTGGGAGTATATAGTATATACTATATCCCCATTTGGGTATACTGCTCATAAGGTTTACCGTTAAGCGATTGTTTCATGGAGTCCTTTTTGGGAAATTCGGGTTTTGTGTGTTGGAGTCGTGTGAGCGGAGTAAAACCACAACACTAAAACTGAGCGTAAAGATTACGTACGGAAATTATTTAAGGGGAAGTGTTGCATTTTGGGTGGTGATGTATAATGGTCTCGGCAAAGATGTTTATCATAAGAAATGCAACAATTGATGATTTCAAAAAGCTGAAAGATTACTCTAAAACTGTTGATTCAATACCTCAATTTGAAGTAGAACTTATGGATACCGTCGAAGACTTCCAGGATAATGGCAACGAGATTTCTTTTAACTTCCAATCTGACTTCAAGTCTGAAAAAGAAGTTAGAGGAAAAACTATTCCTCACGTGTTTTCATATCGTGCTAAAATCTGGTGCTTATTCGAAGATGATAAAGGCTACTTGTTAATATTCGGGAGCAACGATGCTGCAAAATATATTTCGGGGAAATTGCAGAAGATTATACGTGAGCTCAAGGGATCCTCAGATGTAATAATCGAGAAATTGAAATTGGACACTACTACTCTCTTGAGAATAGTCCAAGAGGATTTTATAAAGATAAACAATTCATGGTGGAAGAAGATTGGAGAAGACTTACGGTCTGCGTTTTTATCAGGTAGGCTTAAAGTCAAAGAGAGCGACAGTGAATCTGATGAGAACGAGATTTATAAAGAAATTGAAGAGATCGCTGAAGAGATAACCAGTGTCACGTTTCTCTCGGATGATCTTAAGCATGATATAGTGATTAGTAGAAAACAAGCGTCGATAGGGAGTAATCGGAAGGAGGTTACAGAGCAGGATATAATAAGGTACTTCAAAAGACACATTAAGCGTCATTTGTAGGTTGATACGCCACAATGCCGGATTTCACTATTTTTTCCAATTTCTCTGAGAGGGCTGAGTTGACACTATCCTTTACTTTGATTATAACAAATTCTTGATCTTTTTGTTTTTTAGTTTTTAGGAGTATCTTTGCACCGATCTTTAAGGTGTCAGTGTCAGCTACTTCGAAGAATGGAGCAAAGAGGTTTTTTCCAGGGATTCTGATCTCTAATTCCAAATTTTCGTTATATTTTAGGCCGAAGAGCTCATTTAAATGACCGTAAATTCTAGAAAAGTTGATTACATGGGAGTCAATGACTTTCCTTAAATCTTTTATCTTCTTTTGCTTAGTTTCTTGGATTAAGATGATACGAGGATACTCATTCTTTTCTGTCCCCTCTAGTTCTATCTCAACTGTTATTATTGTGTTTTCGTTAATTCTTGCCTTCATAATATAAGGAGTCCTAGTTTTTATTACCTCACTCCTTTCAAATATACTTTTTAGTTCATTTTCAATAAGTTCTTGTACACAGTCTATAGATTCGTTTAATTGGTTTTTGAATTCATAGGAGGTTTTTGTCCTAATTGAATCAACTTTGAAGTTCCGCGTTCTTATTTTGTTTGAGAGGAGCTGAATTTTATAATACCAGCTTAGTGGAAGGAAGAGAGGTTTAACTAAAAAGTCCCATATTAGTGCACTTGCAATTCCAGATCCAATAGCCAGTCCAATATCCATCCATGATACCATTTATTTCCCCATACTAAATGTTGGGAACCTATTTATAAATTATTATGATGATTAGCAGATGGCTTTTTGTCTCCCCTTGACGTATACTTTTGCGTGAAATTTCGCCAGCGGTTCAACTACTCTGGTCTCGCTATCAGACATAGACTCACCTCTTCCTTTGATTTTAGCTAATAGTGAATGCTTGTTTTCTGTATTCTGTTTAGAATACATAAGGTTTACCGTGGGATGCTCTATTGATGCGAGTAATTTTTCCGTCCGTAAAGTATTTAAGTCAGCCTTACATTATCACCAGTAACAAGCATCTTAGAGGTGAGACGTATGAAGGTGACTATCGAAACTGATGTCTGGACTAGAAATGATGTGCCAATAAGAGGGGCGGTGAATATACACATACAACCGGAGAATGCTGTTGAAAGAGAACGATTGGATGAAATATACGAGGACATTATCCGCGACATTGGATATACTTATGGGTATCTAGTGTCTAAAGTAGGGTCTGGTAGTACATTGGATTTTGATGAAGTGGAGATTGTTGAGGTAGAAGTCCTCTTAGGCCTAGTTGAGGGTAGCCCTGAAGATGTCGAAGAGTTTGTCGAAGAAAAAGTCGAAAAAGCACGGGAGGTAGCAGATGAAATAAAGGACATACTAGAAAACAAGGGCTTTACTGTGAGCGTTTCCAAGAGATATTATCCGCATTTAATGGGCTGACAATAAACTGTAAAGGAGGGGTAAGAATGGTCTCTGAGGTAGGAATTGCTATTACATTTGTTGGTATAGGAGTGATTGGGTTACTAAAAAACAGGGAGTACTGGAGGATATTGAGACTAGTATCTAGTGCTCGGCGATCACCAATAAGCGAGGTCTTCTTTGTAATGTCTCCTGTATTTTTGTATTTCGGGATAATAGGACTCATTAGCCAATACTTTTGGTGGTCAATAGTATTTTCTGCAGTTTGCGGGATAATAGGCGCATCCTTAGGATTGGGAGGAATGGCAACACTCGGAGAGTTGGATTCTGTTCGAAACCAAACACATAGCACTTTATTTTCTGCAATCTTCAGCTTTTGGATAGGAGGTTGGATTATTATTATAGCATCATTCCTGACTAATACAATTGATATTAAAGATGTTGTTTCACTCCTTTTGTTTACTACTCCGATCATTTTAATAGTTGGGGTAAATCATGCAGTGGAAGCACTAAAAGCTGAGTCTAGGCGAAGAAATGAAACAGAAAGCTAAATTTTTATTTAATTTTTCTTTGTCTTTTCTAATAGTCTCAAGCTCTGCTATTCTTCGCCCCATTTCCTTGATGTCCTTGTGAGTGTGGTCCATCACAAACACGAAGTATTCAGTCCTGCTCATCGGCCCGCGTTCGGCATCGAATCTCTCTTTGTATGACTTGGGAACACGAAGGAACAAATCAACAAGCTCCTCTGGCCACTTTTTAGGTCTTCCTGGTCCTGCGGTTGGTCTCCGAACGCGGGCCATAATTGTCGCCTCTAAACTGTGGTGTGGTGAGCTTTCCAGAACTCCCAAAGCTCCCAAACGAACTCACCCCACGGCTTTCGTCCCTTGGCCTGCTCCATTTCCTCGACTTTTTCTGGCGGAAGGAGGAACTCTACACGCCGAACGGCCTTATACTTCCGAGTCCTCGGCATCTTGGCCACCACCTTTATGTGCTATTTACCTGATTATGTGCAATTTGCACATAAACCATACGGAAGGAAAGTTTAAAAGATTTGCGTGGGCAGAATTGGGGCAAAAAGTACGCAAACAACCAATTATTTACTTTTGACGATGGTTAAATGAACATAAATGGTCAAATTTTGTATATCATAAATTCAGACCACGAAAAAGAGCCATTTAGTGAGCAGTGTCAAGAAAATAAACGTCTTTTCTTTCTTCTTTTCTTGCATGATAATTATATCTATATATAATTAAACGTCCAAAAAAAGATATCTGAATCTTGTAACTTCAGTCAGCTTCTCAATGTTTTTAATGTCGGTATTTGACGGATAATAGTCGAGTACTACTATCTCAACGCTATCATTAGGTTTAATTTCAAGTTGTTTACGGACCTTTTGAGGAATCACAATGTATCCTCTTATTCCAACTCTAAGAATGGCGAATTCCTGCCCATAAACATAGATAACTCCCTCTTCTTTTTCTGCTTTTATTTTGCGGACTATAACTTTCAAGTAGTCATCTGATTCAAGCCCTAAAACGTCCTTAATCTGCTTTGGAAGACTAACTCTGCCATCTTTATTCATTTTGGCTTGGAATTTTGCCAGTGGTTCCCTGCTCTCTTTCACTGTCTCACCTCTGATTTTGTGTTGGTGGTACGAATTGTTCTTATGGTAAGAATGCTTAAAAGGTTTGAGAAATTTTCCCGTGTGTGGGATTTTTACCCTTGTCTGTGAAATATCCACAAGCCTTTTAATTTCCTTTTGAGTAATTTTTCCGTAAGGAACATTTGGGTGAGGGAAATGGGCATCTTTGATGGCATCAAGATTGGGCTGAGGCGGAGACAGATTGAGCAGGAAATCCGAGAGAAAGAGGAGGAGCTACAGCGAGAGCTTGAGGAGCACATCAAGAATACTAAAATCGTGATTCTGAACCGATTTAAGAAGAGGCAGTTAGATGCTATTGCTGCTATAAAGGGGCTTCCTAAAACCCGAACTAAGGCTGAACTTGTAAAGATTATGGCTGATTCAATGGATTTAGAGGAAATCAAGAAATTTGCCAGGAATTACAAAATCCAATATCGGGACATCATAACAGCCTTGGAGAAGTACAAAAAGTCCCTGGACGAAGAGTTAGGGGAGTTCAAGGCAAGAAAGTGGGCCGAGTTCGAGGAATTCAAGCGAGAGCTTACAGGAACATGAATGGCGTTTCTCTCTGCTTACTAACTCACTTCTCTTTCTTAGGTATGGCTATCCTGCCGTTGCGGTAAACTTGGGCGTGGAATTTGGCTAATGGTTCTTGGCAGTCGTCCATTGGCTCACCTCTCTTCTTTTTGGGCAAGTATTTTTCTCATTTCTTCTGGTGGGGTCGTGGCGGCAAGGAATAGGAGGAGTTTTAGTCTGAACTCCTCAAACTCAAGGTAGCTTTCAATGCCCAACATGTCCATGATTTCAGAGTATATCTCGTTAAGTTCTTTCTCTAAGGGCAGTGCTTTTTCCAGCAGGTTAAACACTTTTTCGAGCGTCTCATTATCAATGGAAGCGATTTCGTGAAGGACTTTTGACACGAATTCTTCCGTGCTAACCCCTTCCAGTTTGGCACGAGCTTCGACCCATTCCGCAATGTGGGCGGGAACTAAAAATTCTACGGTTACGTATTTTTCCTCAGGCACGGGCTTCCCCTCCTTCTGGAGTGAGAAGTTTGTATTTTGAGAGTGATAGCTGTTTGATTAAATTGGAATGGTCTCCAAAGAGGTCCTTAATCCGATATGCTTTAATTACCAGAATTTCAATGACTGAGTCTTTCTCAATCCCCATTTCGTCTCTTAGGCCTTTTGGGATAGTTATATTGCCCTTATCCACGAGCTTGGCTACGAACATCCCCCGCTTAATGTCCTGTCCATGCTTAACCCTCACGATGAGCTCAACATAGTCCCCGATATCTAGCTCGTGATAAACCCTAGTCCAGAGGGGAAATGTGAACTGGCCTCCGCGCGTTACCTTTGCATGAAACTTTGCTAAGGGTTCTTTTGGTTCGCCCATTGCCTCACCTCGGAACTGTGCTGATTTTACGAATTATCCATACGGTAAGAATGCTTAAAAGGTTTGAGAAAATTTCCCGTGCGGGGGATTTTTACCCGGGCCTGTTGAGAGTCCTGGCGAAGGCTTTTTATATGCTGGAGTAAAACTTTCTGTGCTCTAAAACGAGCGGAGGAGGGCCCTGGAATGAGTGAGGATGTTCCGAGTTTGAAGAGGATAGCGGAGCCGAGGTCTTTGAAGCCCCCTTCTGGAATTAGAGTGGAAAAGCGCCGTGCGAGGAGGTGGGGGCCGCTTTTGGCATTCTTAGTATTGGGATTGATTCTGACAGGTGTCGGTTTGGCAAGTTAGGAGAAGTATTCTCCTGGCCCAAGCAAGAGTTATTCCTTTACAGTTCCTCCGAAGAGTATGGAAGAATTAACGTGGGAGACTGGTGGGAATGCATATCTCGTGATGAATGGGACTGTGGAGGGAGGCAATGACGACATACGTGTGTTTATCGTTGATGCAGGTACCGGTCAAACTGTCAGGGATTATGGGAGACTTGTTGGCCAGTTTAGTATCGAATTCAAGCCCCCTCATGAGGGCAAGTATGTTATAAAGTTCGACAACTCCTTCAGCACCCTTATCCCCAAGAAAGTGTCAGTGGTTGCTCAGGTCTATGTTCAGGAAGTCAACTGGTGGGCCTTTGAAATGGTTTTTGTGGGCATAGTCATTACAGTGCTAATAATAGTCTTTATGATAATCGGAAACGCGCCGATATTAAAGATAGACGATGGAGAAGCTGTCTATGAGTTTCAACCATGGTATTGGGGCAAATTGAAGATAAGAGTTAATGGTATAGAAGTGCCTGAGGGAGTGGACAAGCATGCGGTTTTCAGAATAGGTCCTAATGATGAGCACACTCTTGAGATTGAACGGAAGTTTTCCTGGTTATGGACTTGGCAGTGGATTTTCAAGGTTGACGGCCGTGAGGTTGGCCGGTTGCCGTGAGGTTTTTATTCTTTGAATTCTTTGGAAACCTTTAAAAGTTTACAATGCTTACATGTTAATGAGCCCGTGAGAATGATCGGGCGATGAGCCGCATGAGCATGAAGTCCCGTTGGGGACGGAGTTGGCGGGCCCTTCGAGTGGTGGCCCCTGTGGATCCTTGTGAAGCCGGGGAGGCACCGTGAGAGGGGCTTTGGCGTCCCGAGAGGGTGCGGGCGATGAGCGACCGTGCCCGATGAAGATGAAAAGGGACGCCTTCACGACCCTTTTCTCAAGAGTTCTAAGAATTCAAGGTCGTTCTCAAGGTATGCAATCCTCGCAAAGTAGGCGATGTTATCCACGAGGAGCATGAGGTGCTTGTACTGTTTTGCTGTAGTCCTGCTTTCTTTCTCTTCAATGGTTCTAAGCTCGGGATACTTCCGTTTGAGGATTGAGATAACGTCTTTATCCCCGATTATAAATTTGCAGTCAGGGTAAAGCTTTTCAAAGTCTTCATAGAAGCGCTGTGGAAGGTCTCTCTCGCGGATTCTGCCGGTAACCGGAATTCTGTAAATCCCGGTGAAATAGATATTGTCGGCAAGGTCAGAGCGCTCGCCTTTAAGGGCTGCTCTTAGTATGTCCATCTTGGCTTTCTTCGCGCTTCCATATTTCTTGGCGTGCTTGAGGTTGAGGTCTCTGAATACTATCCGTTTGAGAGGGCCCACTTCAGAGTCCCAAACTCCGACTAATGCGAGCACTGTAAAGCCTCTTCTGCTCTCGTGCTCGGTGCTTCTGTCGACTATAACAATCAGGTTTTTAAAGCGCTTCATTCCACCACCAGCCAGCTCGGCCTCTTTTCCTCTGGAATCAGCTCGGCGAGCTCTTTGAGTTCTTCTGGAGTGAGGATGTAAACTTCCTCTGGAAGCTCTGCTTTTGAAGGAACGTAAATAAGCCTCTGCTCGACGTTATAGACTTTGCCCCTCTTTTTCTGCCTCTTGATTTGCTTGCGAATCTGAACTTTAAGCATTGGATCCACCGATATACGGTAGAAGGCTCTCCTTATAAGGTTTTCTACGGTAGAAAAAGAAGAGGTCAAGATTTGGGCCTCAACACCCCCGGAAACATGTCCTCGTTCTCCTCGATGATTCTTTTCAGGAGCACAACGGCCTCTCTAATGTTCTCCTTGACATCGGGCTGGAATGAGTGCTCCTCCGCCGCCTTCAGCCTCCGAAGCACGAGGAGCATCAGCGCCGAGTTTGTTCTATCCGTAACTGAAATATACCGGCGCTTTCCCGGGCTCTTTGGCCTTTTCTTCTTCACTTCCTCCTCGACAACCTCGCCCTCGTTATGCTCTTGCCCAATGACTTCCTGCTGTTGTTCAATGATTTCCCTGAACAGGTCTTTCGCAACGACGCTCCCCTCGGGTGCAATCTCGGCCTCGCTCATATGTTGAACTCCTCCCAAATGTCTTTTTCGCCTCTGCTCAGGATTATTTCTCCGCCTTCGGCAACCTTATAGCGCTCCTCTTTCTTCTTCTGGTTCTTGGTCTTCTCGATGAGCTGGTAGCTCTTGACGAACGGGTTAATGTCTAGGGCCGTGTTCACGAGTGAGCCGGTCTTCTTGAGCACGTTGTCAATCAGGGCCTCAAGCGTCTGGCTCTTCTGGTAGATTGCGTAGAAGGCTGCTATTTGCTCCTCGCTCAGCTCCGGGGGCATCGCAAAGTCGCCCCACACAGTGCTCATTATCCTCGAGGTCTCAACGATTATAGTCGTGTCCATGGCCGAGAGTGGGGCGAACTGTGGGAAAGTCCAGAGGAGCTTTTGATGTGGCCCTCTACCAAGAACCCTGGCAAGAGACAAAAACACTTCATCAAGCCAGCTCGGCGCTCTTGGCGTGTATGCAATCACGAGCATGTTGTTTGGGGCTATCGCAACGCCCTGCACGTAGCCGAGGGTAACGATTTCCTTCACTACAGCGTCGCCACTCCTGAACTTGTAATAGACCTTCAGGACTTGGTGATGTGTTTTCACGAACTTCAAAGACTGGACGGCCTGTTTCTGCCTCCAGTCCTGGAGGGTCGGCTTCTCTTCATGCATTAGCTTCTCGTTGACTTTTTCAACTCTTCCGTCGATTAGAGTAACGTCCTGTGTGTCCTCCACATAGTTCCTCTTCGGAAGGCCTCCTTCCCTTTTCTTTTTCCTCTTCAACCACTCAAACACTTTCAATCACCTCCGCCTCACAGGGTTTGTGAGGGGCGGAAATGAATCCGCTCGGTAAAGAACTTGTTGTAAATGAAATATCCGCGTCCGCGATACTTCCTTTTTAGTTCCTCAACTTCAGCGGGTGAGGAAGCAACGATACGCTCAAAGCTAACATCAAAATCTGGAACGACCTTTTTCAGGAGCGCGTAGTCATCAGCAGAGGCAAGAGTTCCGAGGATGGCGATGTGGCTGGCTCCGTATATGAGTTCTGACGGCAGACTGTGAAGGTACTGTGTGGCAGCGAGAAAGTTCACCTGGTTGGAACGGCCCTCTCTGAAGAGCTTAGCCGCCATAGCCTTGCCCCAACGGCTTCTCAGGTAGTTCTGAATCTCATCACCCGCAATAAAGACAGCTGTCTCCTTCTCCTGCACGTACTCATTCAGGACCCATTCCACGACTTTTTTGAAGATGATATTCTTCGCGTTCTCGGTCAGGTCGGAGTTCTGGCTAAAGTCAATAACGTTGATTTTCGTGTTGTCCAACTGCTCGAAAAGGTCTTTACCGCTCTTCTTTAGCCAGCGAACTTTCTTAAGGCTCTTGGCAACGTTGTAAACGCCCCATAAGCTCGTGGGTGGCTTCTTGTTCTCAACTTCAAGGAACTCAAGCATTTCCTCGTAGATTCTCTTCGCCTCAAAGACAAGCTCGTCCGGGTCCCTGGCCTTCTCCTCATCCCATGCCGACTTGATTATCTGCGCGTAAATCGTGTTGGGGTTGATGTTCACGACCTTTGCAACGTCCTCAAAGTCCAATCGTTCATACTTGAGGAAGGTTGCAATGACCTCGGTCTCGGGCCCTGAGTCCAGGGCTATGTGATGAGGATCTCTGGTTGGGTTGAAGACAAATCTGCGAATCGGGAAGGCTTGGGGCTTTATTCCGAACAGGCTAAAGAGCGTGTGCTGTTTATCATACTTCAACCAGCCAAGGATGTTCTCCCACCCGAGGGCAAAGTCCCCCATAAGGCCGAGCTGGCCCTCATAGGCAGGGAGCTCGAGCATCTTGATGTAGAGCTTGAGCTCAGTAACCTGGCTCATTCTAGCCCTAAGCCAGCCTTCTCCGCGCTCCCTCAAGAGCTGGTAAAAGGTTCTCTTGACAAGCTGTGCCTTTGCCCTGTCGTATTTGCGCTCGAAGATGATGATTAATGGAGGCTCCTGGTTCCTACCCCACCTTGTGTTTAGCCAGATTTCTTGAAGTAGGGCCTTCATCGTCGTGGACTTCTGGAAACCACTTGGGCCGAGGAAAAGTATGTGATTAGCATCGTCGTCGTTTATCTTTAGCCACCTGTCTAGAGTATGGCGATACTCGTCGCTCTTCACGCCTCGCCCTATGTAAATCTCATTTAGCCTTCCTTTCGTTATGGGCACCCATGAGCTTGAATTACTAGCGACCTGCTCCACTCTAACCCCTCCGTTTTCTTAATGAAAATAAAATAACCCTCTTCACACACATAATATTTTAGCACTAAGCGCCCCGCTCATTTCTTTGTTTCCTCAAAACTCCCACCTCCAGCTGTGTTATCGCTTATGTCAGCTCCCAAGCTCTCTTTTTCCGATAAAGTCCGTATCCAACTAATCCAACTACGACGAGGCTGGCGGTGAGGCCTTTCAGCAGAACCGAACCAATCAGACGCTCTTTCTTTGCCTTCTCGATGTAGCTCTGCTTTGCTTCTGAACTCTGCTCGTTCATCACCTGCTGTATTATCTGCCTGTATTCCTCGTTCTGCTGGCTCAGAAAGTCCGCTTTCGCCTTGAGCTGGTTGTATTTGGTCGTTAGATTCGCCAGCTCGGCCTTGAGCTCGCGGTTCTCCCTGGTCAGATTTACGATTCTCGCGTTAAGCTCAGCAGTGTTCGGCTGACTCTTCAGTTTCTCCTTGAGCTGTGAGTTCTCCTTCTTGAGCGAGTCAACCTGCGCCTTGAGCTTCTTATTCTCGCTCTTCAGCGCGCTGATTTCCCTCGTGAGGTTCGCTACCTGCTCCTTGAGCCTTGTGTTCTCGTCCAGAAGGGCCGGATTTGCCGAGGAAGTCTGGCCGACTGTGAACATCTCGGGCGCGTTGATAGTGATGTAGCCCCTCCTGTTGAAACCTATGAACGAAATCGTGAGATTCCCTATTTTCGTGCTTCCATTTCCCTGAATTAGAGCGAGTATACCGCTCCCATTCTGAACTATGAGCGCGAGCTGGCCCGTGCGGTTGTTCTGGTCAACGATAAGCGTTAGATTGTTCACATTGAGGCTCTGTCCAACTTCGAGGGCTCCGGACCATGAGAAGGTAACCGCGAGGGCCGGGGCAATGGATAGCATATATATTATTATAGGAATCCAAAGCTTCATACCTCTGAAGCTCATCCTTCCACCTCCTCAGCAATCCACTCGCAAAGGGCCTTTTTCCAATCCGGAGCCAGCAAAATGAAGTATCTCGGCTCTCCCCACCGCCAGCCCTGGTTAGGCTTGACGATAAAGACCCCTTTCCGCGCGAGCGGAAGGATAATGTTGTAGAAATACTCGTTCATCGTCTGACGCTCGATTCCGAGATATCGAGCCATTTCAGCCTGATAGCTGACCTTGACTTTATTGAGCAGTCTGATGATGTCAAAGAGCGTCTGAAGCTCAAAGTTATACTTGTAAGGCTTTAACCTGACACGCCTGGTTTGCCGCATTGTGCTCACCCCAAAATGCCCTTCACTTCTACCGCGCCCGTCTTCCTGTTCACCCACGCAAAACCTGCGAACATTGAATTACTGCCAGCCTTAAGCTTCAGCTGGAAAACCCAATACTTCTGACCGTTCTTTTCCTTCTCAGTCAGGCTCCTCTTCTCGGGATAAAGCCGGTAGCCGTATTTTCGGAGTTTTTCATTGTAGCTGGCTAAATACTGGAGGACGAGATTGTAGGCCTCCTCGGCGGTGATTGGGTAGTTCTCAACGTAAGCGCCCTGAATTATCGTGATGTGCCCGTCCGCCCACTTTATCGTGCCATTCTCGACGATATAGTCCCTTTCAGGATACCCGAGCTCGTACAGTCTTTGCTTGAGCGGGTCAGTCTGGTGGAAGGTCGAGTAGCCATAGTAGAGCAGGAATACCGCCGAGACGAGCGCGAAAAGGCGCAGGATAACTTTTGAAAAAGATGGGGAAGAGCGGTGGGCGTACATGTCAGCCCACCTCAGCCGCCTATGGTCTTAGTCTCGTTCGCGTAGAGCTGGACGGTGCCGTTCGCCGGAACTCTGGCCATGTTGCCGCTCAGGTCGTAGACCTCGGCGTAAACGTCAAGGTAGTAGTACGTGCTGTCAGTCGTGTTGCTGTCAACGGTAAGCGTGTAGGTGTACGGGCTGACGGTGAGGGTGACGTTGCTGAAAGTTACACTGCTCAGGTTGCCGTCCGCGGTGACTGCGTAGAACAGGATAACTCTGTCTATGGCGTCGTTGTCGCTGGCGGTGATGGTGATGGTCGCGTTGCCGGTCGTGGCGTTGTACTCAATGCTCAGGGTCGCGGTCGGGGCAGTTGTGTCTTTCACAGTAATACTCTGAACGTCGCTCTCAAGGCTCTTGTTGCCGTCATAGACGACTTTCACCTTGTAGTAAATCACATCGCCGAACCTTGAAGGAATCTCGGCCTTGTAAGTGCCGTTAGCCTCGGTAGCATTAATTGGGGCATAGGTAGCGTTGTTCGGGTCGGCGACGTTGAGCGCGTAGAGTACCTGGACGCTTGAGACGTTGAAGTGCTCTTCATTCGTGAGCTTGAAGCTAACCAGCACGTGGCCGGTCGCCTGGTCAACTGCCGCGGTGAGGTCGGAAACTGCGAGCTGGTAGGTCTCAGTGCTGTTGCTCTGATTGTCAAGGTTTAGGAGCACTCCAGGGCCGGCACTGTCAGGCTTGGCAACTACAAGGTAGCCAACAACGAAGAGGGCGGCCAGGAAGCCCGCTATCAACCAATTCTGGTATTTCTTCTTCATTTTTCAAACACCTCCTAATCCACTTGAAATTTGCTTCAGCATTTCAGGAACCTGCTTCAGGAAAGAAACGAAAGTGTCGAATAGGCCGAAGGCTTTGATAAGGGCCAGCGCGCCGAGGAAGTAGAAGACCAGCGCCGTTTTTCCGCGCACTAAGGCGCCAATCAGGATGAGTATTAGGCCGAGGGCAATGTAAGGGTGCTGGCTTGCCAAGCTCTGGAGCTGGCTGACGATTGAATTAGCGTCCATAGTTCCCCCCTCCTCTCATGCTCAATCCTGCGAGTATTCCCACAGCTACAAAGCCAAGCACTGACTTCAGCAGGTCGGCGACGACTGAAATTGGATTCTTGTAGATTGCAATGAGGTAAACGACGACGATGAAGCCTGCAGCGAGGAGGTCAGCAAGGCCCCACACTGGACTGATGAATCTCGCAAAGGCCAGAGTCATGAGTACTGCCAGGCCGACGAGATGATACCACTCGGTTGGGAAGCCAAGGACAGTGAGGGTCGTCCTGAGAGTGTCCTGGAGCACTGTGATGTTGAGGAGGTAAAAGATGAAAGACGCTGCCAGCACTTGCCACTCTTTCATGGTTCCTCACCCAAGCAACCCTGCAGGGAAAATCACGACGTTGTGGAAGCCACCTGCGAACTGCGCCGCCAGCCAAATGATAGTCATCCAAGGCTCATCTCCAGTCTCTGGAAGCATTCCGTAGGCACTCATCATTCCGACCCATACGAGAACTCCCTTGTTGTACTGGCGTATATCCGGAGATATGGTGCCTCCAAGGAGAGCGAGCATACCAACGAAGATTATTGCGCTGACGAGAACTGGAGCGAGAAGACTCTGGACCCACTGTCCCTGTCCCTGGCCGCCCATTGCCTTGTACATCTTGTTGTATAAGCTATAGTAAGCCGTTTTGTCAATGAAGTAATCCATAAGGTCAAGGAAAAGCACCACTGCAAAGGGAGTACCTCTGACGGCATCGATAAAGTCCTTTGCTGTCACTGAATTGTTGACGGCATATTTCATTATGAGTGTAAACATGGCTATTGCAAAGATGGTTCTGACGAGGACCCTCCCCCAACTAAGCTTCTTGTAGTAATCAACCAAGGGCAATCCCTCCCGGGAATATTGTTAGGAAAGCGAACTTCGTCACGAGCTGCGTTACGAACCAGTATAGGAGGCCGAACTCGCTTGTTCCAGTCTTTGGCCAGAGAAGCAAGAGGGTCAAGACTCCGGCGACAACGTAAGTGATTGGGCTGATGCTTGCGAATGAAATTGTTCTGGCAAGCATCCACGTAACGATGATAAAGAACACTCCTGCGACTCCCAATGCAGTGATAAGCCCACTAAAGCCCTTCTGTTTGCCCCAAACTTTTTTGTAAAGGCTTCCAGTATCAAAAAGGTAGTCCATGATAGTGACAAAGAGTATTACTGGCAGGGGGATGCTCGCGAATGCTTGGTTGAATTGGGAGGCTGTTATTGAGTGCTCTTGTGAATACCAGGAGATCCCTGCCATTAGGAGGACTATCACTGCCTTATAAACCAAATTTGAAAAAAGAGGGCTCTGAGAGAGCCCCTTTTTCGCGTCCTTATTAGTCTCAGCCATCTTCCCACCACCTCACAGGGATACTCCTATTGCTGGCCCGAAGACAAACACAAACGCCAGGCCAGCCGCGATGAGAGCCCCCACAGTGCCAAACAACTTCTTGGCAATGTAAATCCCTGCAATCGCGAGCCCGATGCGGAGAATGAATGCTAAAACGCTCTTCCAATCGCTAAGGTCTGGCAGAACTCCCGGTAGGAACCCGCCCTCGTACTGTTTTGCGTTCTCATCGAGCTTCTTTGCATTCTCAGCGAGAGCCTTAGCCTGCTCAGTCTGGCCATAATAAGCCGCCTGCGCCGCCTGCAAGTAGTAGTCTCCAGCCATTTCCTCTTCCTTTTCAATCTCGGCGAATCTCAGAAGGTCATTTGAATCATCAGTTGAGCCCATTTTCTCAGCATACTCAATTGCCTTGTTGTAGTGCTTTATCGCGAGCGAAGCGTAGTTAGAAACGTCTTTCTTGCCCTCCGCGTCGCCCTTTGCCTTCCAAGCCTCCGCATCCTTTATCTTTGATTTCAGTCCTTCGATAATTGTCTTTGACATTGTCTTGAGCTTTGTAGCTTCCTCAGCAGTGATGACCTTGTCAGATACTATGTCCCCAATCTCAGTTATGTATGGGTCCAATGTAACGACTCTGTTGGGCGGAATAACTGCGATATTCGGCTCAATGAGAATCCAGATTGGTATTTTCGTGCCATCATCACGCTCTACTTCGGCTTTCAGGGCGAGGAAAGCCCTGTACGTCACGACATCGGGTGCGTTGTGGTAAGTGACGCTGATGTAGAGCTTCTTTCCAGATGCGATATCACCAAGCGTTGCGGGACCGTCAACAGGCTGGCTTTCTGCAAGCTCCCACCTGCCGTCTTTGAGAACCCTGTACACAACAATCCTTGCTTCATCTATAATTGCAGGATGCAGCGGGTCAAAGTAACCAGGGTTGCCCTGGAAGACAAATTTGAAGTTCGTGGTTGCGTCGAGGATGTTTATTGGGTTTCCATAGACGACAGTCAGAAGGTTTGAAGCCGCTCCCGCAAAGAGAATATTGTACCTTGTGAATTGCATTGCCTCTGGAGTATTCTTCGCGTCAACTGGTAATGAACCGCCAAATCCTCCGAGCGGGTAAGTTCCCCCACCAATGTGTTTCCACGCGGAGAGGCTCTGCCAGTATGCATGAATTGGCTCGTCGTGGTCAAAGTGCCACTCTCCGTCTGCATAATAGTAGATTTTCCTGTAGCCATCCACTTCAATGACGATTTCAAATTTATCGGGCTTTGCCGAGAACAGCTTCGCTATTGTGGCATTGTTCGCGTTGCCATACATGATGCTCATTAAATCGCCGAGGTTGTCATCGGGCCCTTTGAGAATAGTCTTAAACGTCCAGACAAAGGATTCATCACCAGGGTCAATGCACTCCTTGTCTTTGCCATATGTCCAAGTTCTTGTCCACTTGATATCTCCGGTAACAGTGTCTTTGACGTAAATTCTAACGCTCGTCAGGCAGATTGGGTCTTTCACGTCTTTTGTCCCGCGAGGAGCGAGTTCAAACTTCACGGGGAATGCACTGAAGCCGTAAATGCTTTCGGGTCCGTACAGTTTGAATTCTGCAAAATCGCCCGTTCCGTTGGATTCGTCAAATGAGTACGTCGTTAACTCGCTGTGGACTTTTGCTTGGAGGATTTGAAGGTCTTTAATCGCGGCAGCGTCGGCTTCTTTGGTAAGGTTGGAGGCGAGAGCACTTATTACGGCTGTGTTATTCTCAAAGTCCTGCTTAGTCACGTTCTTGTGCTGCTGGAAGTTACCGGGTATCTTTGGCTTTGGTGGATAAAGGAGCTTTTTCAGGGGGTCAAGGAACTTTCCAACCGCATCTTTCAAATCCTGCTCGGCATGAGACCCAAGAATATATCCACCTATCGCACCTACTACTGCACCGACTGCGGTACCCACGGGGCCAAAGGCGCTTCCAACGGTCGCTCCGATTTTTGCACCTGCGAATGCTCCCACGGCTCCACCGAGGACGTTGTTTTGCACAGTGTCAACGAAATTGCCAATTGCTTCCCAATTTGGTTCAAACCATGAAGACGCCGCAACTGGCTCTGCAACGCTGACAAGGAGTAGTAGCATAATGAAAACACTTGTGAGACTCTTCCTTCTGTCGCGCCTGTGAGGCTTTCTTCTCCTCTCCTCATCCTCGTCTTCCCTTCCCTCGCGTTTGTTCATTCTCAGAAAATCAAAGAAGGAGAGCACGGTCTCACCTCCTCCTCAGGATTGCGATAAATAGGCCGAGGCCAACCAAGGCCGCGAGGCTGTAGTAGAGCGTCTTTCCTCCGCTTGAAGTTCCGCCGAAGAGACTGAACCCTGAACTATCCGAGATGCTGACGGCTACTTTGTCGCTGAAAACAGTCGCGTTGCCCTGGAGAACCTGAACATTCAGCTCATACGCGTCATACTGGAGATTGTCAGGTACGGCAAAGGCTATTGAAACGTCCTTTTCAGTCAAGGGAGCAACACTGATGCTCTGGTTGATTTCCTTCGGCAGGAAGCCTCCAGAAACTTTGATAGTGTAGTACTGCACGCTGGAGCTCGGGTTCTTGAAGTGGAGGACAATCGTTCCTTCGCCGCCCTTACTGACTGTGAGGGTCTTTGTCTTGAGGGTAATGGCCGGGTTCACGGTGATGTCATAGACGGCCGTCTGGCCGTTCCACTGCAACTCAAGCGTGTACTGGCCCTCAGAAGGCACGTTGACGGTGAAAGTGTGCGCCTCATACGGGCTGAAGGCGTGGGAGTCACTCCACACCTCGTTACCCTGGCCATCCTTGAGAACCGCGGTGATTAGATAGCTCTGACCGCTACTTTCCGAGATGCGGAGCTCGTTCATGCCCACCTGCCACTCGCTCGGCATCTGGACGCTGAAGGGGAGAGGCTCGACCTTGTAGGTTACCTGCTTTGTCGTCGTGTAGGTCTTGCTCATTATCGCGTCGTTGCTCGTGAGGGTGATGGTGAAGCCGTGAGTGCCAACCGCGCCAGCCTTGAACTTGATAGAAACCTGCGTCGGGCCCGAAATATCGCCGAGGTAATACTTCCCGTTCTCGGGCGAGATGACAGAGCTGTCTTTTCTGACTTCGAGAACGTCAGAGAGGCCGGAAATGGCCAAGTAAGTGTTGTAGGTCGCGCTGGTCTGGATTGGGCTCAGAGTGAACGTGAGCTCGTAAATCGTGTTCTCGGGAATACTGATGTTCGCGGGGAAGTTCTCGAGTTTGAAAGCCGCGCTGTCGGGATACATTTCGACTGAAACCGTCATGTCGCTCTGGACGTCAATCGTCTTTGTAACGCTCCAGTACCCGCTTTTCTCGAAAGTTAGCGTATGCTGTCCCTTTGTCAGTTCTAAGCTTCCGCCGTCGTCAATCGTGCCGAGAACCGTAGAGCCTTCTTTCACCGTTACGCCACTCAAAGGCTGGCCAGTTAAGCCATCTTTCAGACTGAAAGTTACATAAGCTACCGCAGACTGATACGTTATTTCCTTGTAATATCCTGCATCAGTAACACCACTTTCCGACAAATCAACCGGAACCCTGGAACTATCATAAAGTAAAAAGATACTAACACCGCTCCAACGCCCAACCGATGGACCGTAGGGGTCATTTTGATGTAGTGTTATCGTCCCGTTTATCGTGTAATTCTCATAATAAGCGTATTTATCCGCCGAACCACTATCAGCCGCCAACAAAGTTGTCCCTTCATAAGTCAGCCAAGCTTTTATTGGATAAGCTCCCGAGCCCTCCCACGAAACCTTAGCCCAAATGTAAACGTTATCAGCCGTGAAAGTTGCTTTCTCGTAAACGTCGCCCGTTCCGTGCCCGTCCTCAGTCACCAGAACTACTTGTTTTATAGGAATAGACGTTTTTATCTTACTTACCGGTAACGGCGCTGAACTCGGACGGAAATCAGGGAACGCCAAAAACCTAAGCATATCCTTCAGCGTCGGGAAAGTTATAACATTCCCGGTAACATTGTATTGTGGCGTGTAATACCACCAGGTAATGCCGTTCAGAGCGTCTAAAATCATCTGCTCCGTGTAACCGTCCACAACTATATAATACGACGTTGAAGCCTCAACTTCTCTAACCGTGCCCGTTCCCACCGTCAAGAGCGAGCCGAGCACCAATAAAGCGAGCACTACCCCGAGTTTCCTCACTTAGACCACCTCCTTGAGAGCGCCCACGTGTCAATGCCAAGCCCGACGAGGACGATGCCGATTGACATCAATCCAAACGCGAGAATCAGTCCGAGAACGCCCATCTCAACCACCTATGCTGTAGTCAATGCCAATGCCACCAAGCAATGCCAGCAGAAGCGCGAGGTTCTGCACCGAGGTCTTAAGCGCGTCGAGAAGAGCCGTGCCGTTCGCCTGCCAGAGCGCGTAGATGAAGCTGACAAACATCATGTCATAAATGAGCACGCGCCAACCGCTCGTGAATGGCTCAATGAGCACGATGTTCCTGTTCCCCTTGTTCGTCAGCGCCCAATGTAGAGTCAGCCCGCCAAGAGCGCCGACCGCTAAAGCCTCCTTTGTCATCTGTCATCAGGGGCCAAGATATCTTGTACCAAAAGGCCACTATTAGCACGAAAAGAAGCAGTTGAGCGAGGCTTTTGGGCTTCATACTGCCATCACCTTGTGGGTTTTTGCACTTCGGGCCTTCTTCAGCCGGCCAATTTCGTGAATAGTCTGCTGTTTCACGCGCGTGAGTCGAGCGAGCTCTTTCTGCCCTTCCTCAATGAAGTCTCTGAGAAGTGCAATCTGCCTATCCAGATACTCTATCCTACGCTCAAGCACTTCGAGCGAGTCCATACTACCACCTCTTGCAGGCAATGATGATTTGACAGAACTGATTTGAGCGGAGGAAGGCCCAAGGTGTCCCAAAATAGAGAGTACGGCAAAGATATTTAAGAATATTAGAAAGGGGCTTTATAGCGAGTTTATAGCAATTATAAAAGATTGAAGGAACTCAAGCCTTTATCTCCTTGTAGAGCCTTCTTACTGCCATCCTGACAACAGCCGAGTCATTGTTAAGACCAAGGCTCTTAGAGAGCTCTTTAATCATGCGATGTGTTTCCCTATCAATGCTAAAAGCCCACACAAAAGCACCAGTACCATTCAACTTTTCCCGGGCCATCCTCCGCTCACCTCCCTTCATTCTTCCATCATAATCCTCCACATTGTAGCAAGCGTGGCCACGAAAGGAAAGAACACCCACATCATCAAGCTAACGAATTCGTCTGGTTCAGTAATTTTTCTGAGCCATTGCGGGTCGCTGAGAGTCTGGTAAACAAGAGCACCAAGCACATAGCCATAAATGAACTCCTGATGACCTACCTGTACCAAGCGAGCCTGAACTCCCAATCCTGCGAGCACTGCAACGACTAAAGTGAGAAAGCGCGGGAGCTCCTTCCACTTCATCATTTTGAACCCTCCAGAACCTTCTTTAGCTCATCCACAATCCGAGAATACGCCTCGTCGGCGAGGAGGGTCTTGTTCAGGTAGTGAGTCGCCCCAACGCGCTGGCTTGCACGTCCCTGGATGAAGTCAGCGATGTCGGCAGGAACGCCCTGACGAATGAGAAAAGTGTAATGCCACTTCCGGATTGTGTTCGCAGAAACCTTTCCATGACTCACCCAATCCTTGGCGCTCACATAGTTGACATTCATCGGCTCAAGGAGCTCGTAGAACTCCTTTGGGGCATAGGCCCAAAAGCCCCTCTTTTTGCCGCGGGAGAATGCGAACAGTGGGTATCTGGCGACCTTCTCGTTCACGATGTAAACGTTCTGCCAGTTGAAGGTGTTCACCAGCTGGACCGCGTGAGTCAGTCTTATTCCTGAGAACACCAAAAGCTTAAAGAGCGTGAGCTTTTCTTCACCGCGCTCTTTAATGGCTTTGTATGCTTCTCTGATTTCCTCGTCAGTCACGAAAATGGCCCGGACTCCTGACTTCCGCTTGATTTTCATGATTCTTCTCCAGTCGTCTGCGAGGTGGTAGTCAATCACGTGCTTTTCTTCGAGGAACGTTGTGAACTTGCGGAGGCCTTTCACTACTCTGTCGTTGTAGTTCTCCGCCTTGAGGGCCTTTTCTAGGTCCTCGTACGTCTTTAATGAGTGCCGACCAAAGAAAACTTCGAGCGCTTTAAGGTAGTCTTTCTTCACTACTGGCGTTATTTGGTCAGAGAGCCATTCTGCGAACTGCTTTTTGTAAATGGCCCACAAATCGTTGAGTTTTCCTTGCCTTACAAGGTGGAGGTCCGGGGTTCGAATCCCCGCGGGCCCACCACAACAGCCCTTTCTGACGAAAGCGCTGGCGGAAGATGATGTGCCTTTTAGTGATTGCGGGTTTCAGAAGTGGTTTCTGTTGGATTTGCTCCTTCTGTGCTGGGTTTCCCTCTTTGAAGGCGCCCGAAGGGCGCCGATATGAAGTTGAAACTATCTCAAGGGGTTTTGTTGTAGTGTTAAACCCTCTATGAACTTGCTCTTTGTTAGTGCACGACTGTTTTTCCGCTCTTTGGAGAGAAGGGCGTTCTTTTCGCCAGCCTTTCCCAAAGGCTGTGGGCAAAGTTTCATCAAAGTTGGTAGCTCCTTCTAAAAAGCTAAGTTTCGAGGGATTTTTCTCTTCAGTTGGTCGTTTTGAGTGTGAGAACTCTCCGATGTTGTTTCTTAGGGACGAATGGTTTAACTTTAAACCGACCCCTGAAGGGCGTTAAAAGAGAGTAAACCCTTTTGTAAGGGCTGTTTGAGAGAGAGTCCCCTGTTGGAAGGCTCAAAGGAAAATATTAAAAGAAAATCGGGGCTCACGGGTAGAGCCTGCTCGGCGTCCTCGGGAAGAGAGTGGCCCAGCGGACGTGGTCGAGCTTGAGGACCCACGCGACGAGCCTCTCAAGGCCGAGGCCGAAACCGCTGTGCGGAACGCTACCGTACTTCCTGAGGTCGAGATACCACTGGTAGTCCTCGGGGTTCATTCCCTCCTCAAGGATTCTCTGCACGAGCTTGTCGTAGTCGTCCTCACGCTGACTGCCCCCAATTATCTCGCCGTAGCCTTCGGGCGCGAGCATGTCAGCCG
>Ga0256838_1000582_pt1 | contig 21271 bp, 22 predicted proteins | sample 4571419metaG_FD_185978 | JGI IMG/M metagenome (GOLD analysis project Ga0256838, IMG submission 185978) | Hydrothermal vent microbial communities from Guaymas Basin, Mexico - 4571-419 | ecosystem: Environmental > Aquatic > Marine > Hydrothermal vents | place: Mexico: Guaymas Basin | collected...
TTGTTATAATCTCTGGGGCTAAGGGTTCTTCCTTAGACCCTTCAAGTGATTTAAAAAATAAACTAACAGCAAAAGTGGGGATAGATGCTACAATGAGTTTAATTAAAGGTAGAGAACATTTTGAAAGAGCTAAGATTCCTGACGAATAAACTCATATATCACGCTGAAAATTGTTGTTTTCAGATTTAGCACTTTTAAAATATTTATTTTTTGATTTTAAGGATTTTTATCAAATTTCTAAGGGTAGAGTATTTTAGAAATTTTATTTATTTGGATTAATTGAATTACTAAGATTTTTTGAAGATTTTAGTTAATTATTTTTAGATTAAAATTTCCCTGATTATCAATTTAGATTTTAGAAATTAGGGGTTTTATGGTTCTCTTTACAATTGTGGAGAAAAGTTTAAATATTAGTAAAGGTATATAAATAAAAGTGGTTATCTACCCTTCGACAAAATATGGGTAGTAAAATATAAATATTAGGAGTGAATAAAATAGTTATATCTCGAATGATTGCCCTGTTAAAATCAGACCGTTTCGGTATGGAAATATATTGTGGAGATTAATATGATTATACAATTGATAAAGTTAAAATCAGACCGTTTCGGTATGGAAATGGGCTTCAACGGCGTTTATGATGCAGTTAGCAAACAGGTTAAAATCAGACCGTTTCGGTATGGAAATATATGGTGGATTTTTAGTGAAGAGAAGATTATCAACGGTTAAAATCAGACCGTTTCGGTATGGAAATAAATTAGAAGGAGACAAATTTTACTTTGGTTATGGTGTTAAAATCAGACCGTTTCGGTATGGAAATCACTTTCATCAATCCAATTATTATGCTCCCTCATAATCTCCTGGTTAAAATCAGACCGTTTCGGTATGGAAATGAGGAGGAGAAGAAACTATAAAATCAGTAGCCAAAAGTTAAAATCAGACCGTTTCGGTATGGAAATAGCGAAGGGAACAAACCTCACAATTGATGAAAAAATAGTTAAAATCAGACCGTTTCGGTATGGAAATTTATATTAATAAACTAAATACTGTATGTTTTGAGGTTAAAATCAGACCGTTTCGGTATGGAAATAAGCTTTATACACTTGATAATAATCTTCATCTAATTTTTTGTTAAAATCAGACCGTTTCGGTATGGAAATTTTATTTTTATCAGGTTTTTTACGGTTTATACTATAACGTTAAAATCAGACCGTTTCGGTATGGAAATTAGTATCTTTAAAAATCCTCTCAACTTTCTTCTTATCGTTAAAATCAGACCGTTTCGGTATGGAAATTGTAGTTGACTTTAATCAACAACCTTGGATTATGTTCAAGTTAAAATCAGACCGTTTCGGTATGGAAATCATACCATCTTCAGATGGCTCTGGGTCAGGTCCGGTGTTAAAATCAGACCATTTCGGTATGGAAATCAAGTTTCTACAATCGTCTCACTATCTGCAATTAAAGAGTTAAATTTAAACCTCTTTGGGGTTAAGGTTTAGACATTAATTGGGGCTGAAAGCCCCAACTTAATGGATGTCGGGTATCCCAATAGGGCGGAGCCCTATGGAATTCAGACCGTTTCGGTATGGAAATCAGAAATTTAAAAATAAAAAGAATCATAAAAAATAAGTTATTTTTAAAAAGATTTAAGCTTAATTATTAACTCACCAAATAATTTCTCCTGGATTAGCTCTGCCTTTCCATCATTAGCCAAGTATAAAGACGGGATGAAATATCTAACCCTATCCTCTCTTGTTTTAAACTTTTCTTGGTAAATTATAATCCCCTCTTTCATTAAATCTTCTAAAAGCTCTGCTATTATATCCGAGATGTCCTCTTCTTCTATAAGCTCTTCTATAATCTCTTCAACTTCATTTATCTTTTTCTCTCTCTTTTTCTTTGATTTTTTTACTTTATTTAACTCTTTCTCAATGGTTTTAATTAATTCATCAACAGTGACTGGTTTTTTACTTTTTTTATTTTTATCTTTATCATCTTTTTCTTTCTTTCTACTTTTTTTAGGTTTCTCTTCTATATCATCATAGTAATCATCATAATAATCATAATCCTCCTCTTCCTCAACCTTACATTCATCATATAAAGCTTCTGACTTCATTCTCAGCAATATGCCTGCAACAAGAATAACATCAGCAGATAAACGAATATCAAACTTTTTAAGCTCTTTAATCTTTTGTATATAATAGTCAGCTATCTCAGCAATATTGACATCCCAAGGGTTCAGATTTTTCTTTTCTATCCCTTCTTTAATCATTCTAACCCAAAGAACAATGTCAAAATCAGCACTAATCATAATATCACATTTAATTTTTTCCTTATATTATATATTATAACTTTTTTACCTTTTCAACAACCCTAATCCCAAAAATTTCAGCAGTTTTATACTGCCCTTTTTCATCCTTTTCAGCAGATTTAACCATATCCCAAATTGTTAATAATGCAATAGAAACCCCGGTTAATGCCTCCATTTCAATGCCTGTCTTATAAGTAGTTTTAACTGAACACATTGCCTTTATTTTATCTTCAAAGACCTCAAAATCAATATTTACTGATGTTATTGGTAGGGGATGGCACATTGGAATTAACTCATGAGTTTTTTTTACTGCCAAAATTCCAGCTATTTGGGCGGTTGTTAAAACATTTCCTTTTTTAATTTTCTGCTCTTTTATTAGTTTAATTGTCTCTGGCTTTAATTTTATATAGCCCTCAGCAACACAAAACCTTTCAACATCCTCCTTTTTAGATATATCAACCATCTTAACTCCTTTATCATCAACATGGGTTAGCATTTAATCACCATACATTATAAATTAAGTCCTGCAATTATTCAATAATATTATTTAGAACTTTCACAGTTTATGTATTAAATAATACACTTAGATGCATTTAGGCATCAATTTTTCTGTAAAGATTTTATTCCTGCAAAAGTCCAAATAATCATTAGACAAAATAAATTATATAATAAATCATATAAATCATTTTTATACATATATTTATATATACAAGTTTAAGGTTTTTGGTGATTATTATGGATGAGAAGGCAAAATTAATGAGATGCATCATTGAAAGAATCTTAAATGAATACAATGAAGGAAAAACATTAGATAAAAAGAGAATAGAGCAAATTAAAGCAGAGTGTTTAAGAATTCATAGAATTGGGATTGGGCATCCTTCAAACTCCGAGATTTTGCAGTATGCAACTGAGGAGGAGAAGAAGATATTAATTCCAATATTGAGAAAAAAGCCAGTTAGAACTATATCTGGTGTAGCTGTTGTTGCTGTCATGACATCCCCAGAGAAATGTCCCCATGGAAAGTGCATATTTTGCCCAGGAGGAGTTGGAAGCGTGTTTGGAGATGTGCCACAAAGCTACACTGGAAGAGAGCCAGCGACTATGAGAGGTTTGATGTTCAACTTCGACCCTTATCTACAAACAAAGGCAAGGATTGAGCAGTTGGAAAAGGTGGGGCATCCAACAAATAAAATTGAATTAATTATAATGGGGGGGACATTTCCAGCGAGAGATGTATCTTACCAAGATTGGTTTATTAAGAGATGCTTAGATGCCATGAATGGTGTTGAGGCAAGTAGCTTAGAAGAGGCACAAAAGATAAATGAAACAGCAGAGCATAGGTGTGTGGCTTTATGTATAGAAACAAGACCTGATTATTGTGGAAAAGATGAAATAAATCAAATGTTAAAGTTGGGGGCTACAAGAGTAGAGTTGGGAGTTCAAACGATATACAATGATATTTTGGAGTTTTGCAAGAGAGGGCATACAGTTGAAGATACAATAAAAGCCACCCAACTATTAAAGGATAGTGGTTTGAAGGTTTCTTACCATTTAATGCCCGGAATGCCCGGTTCTGGTATGGAGATGGATAAGAAGATGTTTAAAGAAATATTTGAAAATCCAGATTTTAAGCCAGATATGGTTAAAATCTATCCATGCTTAGTTATCGAAGGAACAGAACTCTATGAGTTGTGGAAAAAAGGACTTTATAAGCCATACAGAGAAGAGGAGGCAATAGAAATAATTAGCTATGCAAAATCAATTATGCCAAAGTGGGTTAGAACTTCAAGGATTCAAAGGGATATTCCTGCAACTGTAATAGTTGATGGAGTTAAGAAGAGCAACTTAGGAGAGTTAGTTTATAAATATATGGAGAAGCATGGAATTAAGTGTAGGTGTATAAGATGTAGGGAAGTGGGGCATGTTATGTATAAAAAGGGAATAATGCCAGAGGTTGAACATATAAAACTATGTAGGGGGGAGTATGAAGCAAGTGGTGGGACTGAGATATTTTTATCTTATGAAGATGTAAAAAATGATATATTAATTGCATTTTTAAGGTTGAGAGAGCCATATAAACCATTCAGAAAGGAGATTGATGAAAATACTATGTTAGTTAGGCAATTGCATGTCTGTGGGCAGGAAAAACCACTAACTAAGAATTTGAAGGAGATAACTTGGCAACATAAAGGTTATGGAAGGAAGCTTTTAGAAGAGGCAGAGAGAATAGCAAGGGAGGAATTTGGAAAGAAAAAGATTTTGGTAACGAGTGGTATTGGAGTTAGGGAGTATTATAGAAAGTTGGGATATGAGAGAGTTGGGGCTTATATGGGAAAGATTCTCCAATAAAATAATTTGATGTCAAAAAATTTGTTATAGCAAAGAAATAAGAATATAAAAGTTTGATATATTATTTTAAGAATTCTAAAAGCATTGCCACGATAAAAGGAAGGTATAAATTGTCATCTATTTTTACCTTTTTGCTTACAAATTCAACCATAGCAGAGAGTAAAGCTACAAAAATCCCATAAATTCCATAAAATGGATACAAAATTAATGAAGCAGACATAAAAAATGCTAAAAAGCCCTCAATTGTTTTTCCAAAGTATTTTATTTTTAACTTCCCTCTAATGCCTACTATTGTAGCTAATGAATCACCAATGGCAAAGACCAATATACCAAAAAATACAGCTTTTATGTCATCAATTAGAATTAATGTGATTAACATGCCAATAGCAAAGTATATTGCTCCCTTTCCCTCCTCTCCTTCTCTTTTACAAAGATTTAACAAGTCAGAGATTATTGGGATATAATACCTTTTACATAAAAAATAAAGGAGAGAACCAATAATTATACTAATGATTAATGGAATTATCAAATGTTTTTTAAATATTAGGACAGAAAAAGCTATTAATACTCCAAAAATCAGATGAATTGATTGTCTATAAATTTCTCTCAAAGTTTCAACCTTTGGCTTTTAATAATTTTGTAATATTATAGAAAGATATTAATATGCTTTATAACAAAAGTTGGTATTTGGTGAGATTATGAAAGATATCAAAAAACTCCTCTCACTGGCTTTTGTTGTATGTTTGGTAGTGGGATTTTCTGGATGTTTGGAGCAACCAAAAGTTGAAGTTGTTGGGCAGAAGATACAAAAAGTTAGTGCAGATAAAACAAAGATAGAGATTCAGGTATTAGTTGAAAATCCAAACTCTATTGGTGTAACTATTGATAAAATTTCATTTGATATTTACGCCTTAGTTGGTGGAGATATGATATATTTAGGACATGGAGAACAGAGAAATATTAAAATAACCTCAGGAAATAACACTTTCACTTTGCCAGTAATAATATCAAATAAAAAACTTGTTGAAGTTGCCTTAAAAAGTAAAAGCACAAAAATCCCTGTTGAGGTTAAAGGAAATATATCAGTTGATTTATTCATAACAAAGGTAAATATTCCAATAGATGTTAAGCAAGAGATAGATGTTTCTGCAATAGCAAAGGAAGAGGTAGAAAAACAGCTAAATAAGTTAAATAATCTAAATAATATAAATGTTAGCCAAATACAATCAATAGCACAGTAATTATTCCTCTTTCTCTTCTTTTATTATTTCAACCCCATACCTAACAACATTATCTCTCATCAAATAATCCCTAAAATCACATATCTTATATGTTGTTTCCATAATCTTTTTTGCATACAACGGCTCAACTAATGTGTTTAAAAAAGCTCTTAAATCATGTGGATTTTTTATCTGATATTTATTTTCAGCATCAGAGCAGATAACAACAGGAACATCAAATTTTTTTGCTAATTTTAAGTTATTTCTAAAAAATAACAAAGTCCTTGCCCTTTCATATCCATCTTTATTAAGGAGATTTTTTAAATTTAGCTCAATAGCTACCCGATGCGTTGATGCCAATCTTGCCAATACATGGTCTATTCCACTATCTTTCCTACCAAGTTCCGGAGTTGATAAAATATCAACATCATGCATTTCAACAGCGGTTCTATTTATCTTTAAAACCCCCCCTTCAACTAAAATAATATGGCATCTATTTCTAAACTTTTTTACCTTGTTTCTCAATTTTTTAGAGTTTTCTTCCCTTATTTTAACCCCAGAATATACTTTTAGCTTATATTTTTCTCCAATTTCCTTAACCTCTTCATATTTTTCTTTGCTGAATTCATCATCGTATTGATAAAAAACAAACCCATTCCACTTTAACTCTTTGAGCAATTTAATTTCTTCTTCCTTTTCTATCCTGTTTATGTCAATCCTCATACTATCCCTTTTATTCAAATCTAACAACTTTACTCTCTTCCTTATCATAAATTCCAACTACATTAATGCTATTTTCCAATAATGCAAATAAAACATCCTTCTCATAACCAAGATTTTTTAAGTTCTTTGCAGACGATGAATTTAAAATCAAAGACATCCAATCGTGTTTAGTTAATTCTAATGCAACCTTAGTAAGTTCATCAAACTCTCTATTAAGGTATTTAGCTATAATTCCACACCCAATAAAGTCATCTATTGCAAAGTTATTCTCTCTGTGGCATGGAACTAAGCTTATATTTTCAAATTCTTCAACTGCCTTAGCAACAAACTTGGCATTAACTATTGCCCCTATAAAAATATCCTCTGCCTCTAAACTTTTTAAAACTCTCGTTCCATTTGTAGTAGTTAAAATAACTTTCTCTCCATTCTCATACCTCTCTATTATTATATCTTTATTTGCTAAAATCTCAGTTGGAGAGTTTCCAAAATCAAATCCTTCTATTTTTTTACCTCTTCTCTCTCCAATGTATATGGCATTCTCTTTTTTAGATGTTGATGTGGTTATATATACTTCATCAACAAATGATAGGAGTGTCGTTATTGTTGTGGAAGCTCTCAAAACATCAACAACTATTGCCGCATCGTTACATTTATAGTCAGCAAATTTGTTACATAAGGTTATCATTTTATCAACACCTTCTGCTTTGTTTGGAATATAACTATTTAAAGAAATATTCCTATAAATATTTCTACATAAGATAGAAATATTGTTAAGTTAAATAAATAAACTATTCACTGAGTTTTTAAACATTGAGAAAATAAAAAGATATAAGCAGATATTGCTTTAAATAAAAATGATAAAAAAAGCTTCAGATGAGCCAGATTCATTAAGATAATTTAATTTAGGTTTCCATATTTTTCTATCTTTCATAATTTTTTCGATATATCTCAATCATTCTTGATTTTTTTATTCATAATAATTATGAAATATCCATCCGCAATTCCAACATTCATCAGCATAACCTGGGACTATCTTACCACATCTCGGACATTCTTTTTCGTAGAATTTCCATCCGCAATCCCAACACTCCCACGCGTAATTAGGAACAATTTTTCCACATCTTGGACATCTTTTTGCTCCCAAATTATCACCAATAAAAAATTAAAATATAAGCATTTTAATCTTCATCAAACAATTGTGGCTTCCTGAAATATTTTTACTGAATTATTAAGCATTCAATTTCTTCTTTTTTATTTTTTGCAAGTTTAAAATTTGAATCAATCTCCAATGCTTTGGTATAACACTCTAAAGCTTTTTCCAATCCTGTAGCATAATTATGGGAGTAGTAAAAGCTTTCATATATAATACCTTTATAATACCACTTTATTGCTTCAGAAGCTATGTTATTAACAAATATTTCTTTTAATTCTTCTGACTCCTTTACTATTGTTAGATATTTGTCCCTAAGCTCCAATGCTTCCTCTTTTTCATCAAGAATGTATAATAGTATTATTTTTAATTCATATAATTTACATAACATACTAACAATATTTTCTAAATTTTGGGATTCTATTTTGGATAACATATTAATAAACTCATCAATACTTTGTAATGCATTTTCATATTTATCAAGCAAAATAAATAAGAGAATTTTAAAAAACTGTAATCTAATTATGATTATGTGGTTATCACTCAGAGTTTTTATTTTTGAATTAAGTTTTAATGCCTTATCCATATATTTAATAGACTTATCAAATTTATTTAATGTTATATAATACATTCCAGTTAAAGCAACTGCTTCTATATCATTCGGATATCCTCTCTTCAATATATTTATATATCCCTCCAATAGGTTATATCTCCTATGATTGGATAATAAATAAAAAACTTTTCCAAACGCATTAATATCTGCTTTATATCCTAACGCTTTATTTAATTTTTCTCTAACTTTATCATCACTTTCTCCTAATATTATTGAATTTCTGGCTCTTTCAAGCCATTCATTAAATTTTCTTTCATTATTTGACATAATGTTGCCCCCAAAAAAAGTAAATGTATTGTATGAAATTAAAAACGTCACTAATTATGTAATTTCAATATTTAAAAACTTTACTAATATATGTTTTTTTCATCACAATTTTCCACAACCAAAGAAATTTAAAAAAGTAAAATATTATCTCATAAAACTTTTTATATGTCTCATTATAATAAACTCATACAGGGTGATAACTATGGCAACCTTATTAGAAGAAGGAATCTGCATAATAAAAGATAAAAAAGTTGCAGAGAGATTTTTAAAAGATTTGGAAAATCCTCCAAAAACAGATTGGAGAGAAATTAGAAAAAGAATAAAACAAATTGAGAAAGAATTGGAAGAGGGTGAAGAATGGGCAAAGAAAATGAAATTATAGTCCCACTAAAAATATTATTAGAAGAACATGATGAAGAAAAAGTAAAAACCTTATTAAACTCTTTTTCCTGCTCTAAAAATTTAGAAGTTGAGAATTTTTTAAAGAATTCTGCAATATTATTTGAAAAATTAAATAAAAGCAGAACATATCTAATCTTCAAAAGAGGAACTACAGATATTTTAGCATACTTTACCTTAACAATCTCTATTTTAAAAATAGTTGATGATGATGTTTCAAAAAAGACTTTGAAAAAGTTAGATGGAATTTCTAAGGAAAAGAGAGAATTTCCTGTATATCTTATTGGACAACTTGGAAAGAATGACAAATTTTGGAATGAAATTAGTGGAAAAGAAATATTAGAAAAAGCTATAAATCTAATTTATAAGGCAAATGAAATTGTTGGTGGAAGAGTTATTTTAATAGAGACATTAAACAATGAAAAACCAATCAAATTCTATGAAGAAAATGGATTTAAAATCCTACAAAAAAGATTGGATAAAAAAGTTGATAAAAATACTGGAAAAGAAATTATAGCAGAATACGTGCAAATGTATAGGATAATTTAAATTTAAAGGAGGGGCTATCTTGGAGGTAGATGGACTTTTACAAATTATAGGAATGATAACAATAACCATATTTGCATTGGCATTTATATCCTTCATCTTAATTTTAATTATTGGCTATGTATTACTAAAAAAGAATAAATTAATATTCCCAAATTTGGCTTTATTTTTAATAGATAATTTTTACTCAATACTATTAAAGATATTCCTATTAATTGGGACAGAAGATACATTTTATAGGGTAGGAATTGAGTTCTACAATAGATATTATGAAGATAAATTTAAAAAAACTAAGAAGAGAGTTTTAATCTTACCCCACTGCCTCAGAGATACGAAATGCCCAGCTAAGCTAACACCAAACGGTGTTGAATGTATTTTTTGCAATAGATGTAAGGTAGGGGAGATTATAAAAGTTGCAGAGGAAAGAGGATACAAAGTTTATATAGTCCCTGGTTCTACATTTTTAAAAAGGATTTTAAAGAAAGAAAAGCCAGAGGGGGTTTTTGGAGTTGCATGCAATAGGGATTTATTTTATGGAATGAACATGTTATCAAGGAAGGGCATTCCTTCACAAGGACAACCTTTATTAAGAGATGGGTGTATAAATACTTTGGTTGATGTTGATGAACTTATAACAAGATTAAAATCATTATAAAATAGAGGGTGGAAATAAATGTTATCAAAAATAAAAAACTCAATAAACTCATTAAGAGGAATTACTGAGAAAAAATTGGAAAAAAAGGATGGAACAAAATACATCATGTTTGGAGGTAAAGGAGGAGTTGGAAAAACAACGATGAGTGCCGCAACCGGAGTTTATTTGGCTCAAAAGGGATTAAAGGTTGTTATCGTATCAACAGACCCAGCTCATTCATTGAGAGATATATTTGAGCAGGAGTTTGGGCATGAACCAACAAAGGTTAAGGGATTTGATAACTTGTATGTTGTTGAGATAGACCCACAAAAGGCAATGGAGGAGTATAAAGAAAAATTAAAAGCACAAATAGAAGAAAATCCATTCTTAGGAGAGATGTTAGAAGACCAATTAGAGATGGCTGCATTATCCCCAGGAACTGACGAAAGTGCGGCATTTGATGTATTCTTAAAATATATGGACAGTAATGAGTTTGATGTTGTTATATTTGACACTGCACCAACTGGACACACATTAAGGTTCTTAGGAATGCCAGAGGTTATGGACAAGTATATGACAAAAGTTATAAAGCTAAAAAAGCAGATGAGCGGATTTATGAAGATGATGAAAAAACTTTTACCATTTGGAGGTAAAGATGAAGATATTGACTACGATAAAATGTTGGAAGAATTGGAGAAGATGAAAGAGAGAATAGTTAGAGCGAGGAAGATTTTATCAGACCCTGAAAGGACTGCATTTAGGTTGGTGGTTATTCCAGAGGAGATGAGTATCTTAGAGAGTGAGAGGGCAATGAAAGCCCTTCAAAAGTATGGCATTCCAATTGATGCAGTTATTGTAAATCAACTCATTCCAGAAGATGTTCAGTGTGATTTTTGTAGGGCGAGGAGGGCATTGCAGTTGAAGAGGTTAGAGATGATTAAGGAGAAGTTTGGAGATAAAGTTATTGCCTATGTCCCTCTATTAAGAACTGAGGCAAAGGGTATTGAGACATTAAAACAGATAGCAAAAATATTATATGGAGATGAGAAAGAAGAACAAAAAATAGAACAAAAGATTAACCAATAGTTTCAACTGCTATGGCTGTTGTAACTCCATCTTTTTTAAACTTTTTTAATATCAATTTTATGTCATCAAAATCTTTATTTGTTAATTTTTTAACTGCCAATATTGAAGTTGGCTCAGAAACTCCATAAACTCCCAAATTTTTATAAACAAACTCTGACTTTTCCAAATTCACTTTTTTATAGACCTCATTAATCTCCTCCCTTTTAAAAATAAATAGAGGTTTTTTAAACCTATTTACTGTTTCTAAAATTCCTTTCTCGTTTTTTTTATCCTCTACTGTTGCAAAGGCATCAACCCTCCAAATTGGAATATTCCTTAAAAATAAAGCTTTTTTTACTGCCCAATATACCTTATACCTTTCAACCCCCCTCCTTGCTCCTATGCCAACAGCTATCTTTAAAGGTTTCAATCTTATGGAGTCATTAACAACAACCTCATAACTATCATGATAATTGATTTTATAACCATTCAAATTTTTTATTTTCCAATGTTTTGGGAGGGTTAAGCTAACATCTTCCTCTAAAATTTTCTTATTTATCTCTAAAATATGTTTTCTCTTAGGAATTTCTAAGAATAGCATTTTGGAGAGTTCATCAATTCCTATTTTTCCATTAACGTCAGTTGCAGTTGTAAAAACAACTCTACCATTTATATAGTTGGCTATTAATTTGGAGAAATAATTTCCCCCACCCAAGTGGTTTGATAATAAGGGAATGAGTTCTTTATTTTCACTACAAACAATAATAAAAGGGTCTTTAAACTTATCATCTTTAATTTTATCTAAAAACTTCCTTAAAACTATACCAGTAGCCATTATGAATATAAAGCCATCTTCATCTCCATTTATTTTAAAGTTCCTAATATGCTCTACTTTATTATCATAATAAAAATAATCTAAGACATCTTTAATTTGATTGGCTATTTTTTCTCCTTTTTTTGTTATATACACAACTTTAATCATCACCAATCACACAAAAATATTTTTATTTGAGTTGAATAAAATAATTATTATGGTGATATTTATGAGTTTGGAACATCTAATTTTATTAATATTAATAGTTTTAGTAGGAGTTTTATTTTTTAAATTAACCTTTAAAATATTGAGATATTTGGCAATAAATACGATAGTTGGCTTAATCTTGGTAGGAATTTTAAACTTCCTTGGAGTTACGCACATACATTTAAATTTAATAAACCTATTGATAATAGCAATCGGAGGAGTTATAGGAGTTTTTATATTGATTATAATGTCATTATTATAAAAGATTGCCATAAAAACCATAAAAACAGAGACAAAATAGCTAAGCTTTCATTGAATACTTATAAGCTTGACAAGCCCAGTAATCCAAAACATCCTTTATTGATTTTAAGTTCTTTTCCCTTCTTTTTTTAATCCTTGCCATGTTTCTTAGTATTTTTAAAGTTCTCTCAATTTCTTCCTCACTCATTAAGGTGGCATCCATCAATAAACTTATTGCCTTCCTATCAATGTCATCCATAATACCACCTTTTAATACTAAAATTTAAATTAGTATTATGTTATATAAGGTTTTCGATGATATGTATGAAAATAGTAACAATACTTTTAATTAAAAATTGTTTTACTAATATTAAAATTTTTTGTATCTCAATACATTCAAATATTTAAATGATATGATTATAAAAATAAAAAAGAAAAAATAAATTATAAAGATTTTACTGAATACCCATGGCTTTGTTTGTCTTTTTAATTGATTTAAAGTTATCATCTTCCATTTGAAGCATAGCCCTTATACAGTCAATATTTTCAGGAACAACTATACTCTCCTGATGAACTGCCTGCATTAGGAATATCTCATTTTCTAAGACATTAACACTTTCTTCCCAAACAACAAGCTCATTTATATCATACCTTAACCTACCCAAGTCCCTACCATACTCAATTATCTTAGCTGTTGAACTAAATCCATCCTCAGCTTTAACAGTTATAATTCTTGGTGTTTTTTTGATAGCGTCTAAAACATCATCCCTCTCAATATTTCCATCAACTTCTACCATTAATGTGTGTTGGTGCATTAATGTAGTTGGAACTATGACAGCGGAGGTTAAAATTTTTCCTTCTAAGTCAGGAACGACTGAAACAACATCAGGGCCGTGATGGGAAGGAACTGTAACCGGGTTTGGTGTTATAGCATTTATTGGGCCTGTCTTATCATCATTCGGGTCAGCCGCTCTTCTAACCAAAACAATTCTTGCCTTCTTTATTTCAGCAACTGAATTTATAGCGTATAAAATTCTACATAAACCTGTTGTATTACATGAAACAACTCTTATGTAATCTTTCCCATAACATCTGTTGTAGCTCCATAAAGCGTTAAAACTATCTTCAACATCTTTTGCCTTTTCCCCTCCCTGTAAAATTGCCTTAACTTTATGTGGTTTGTAGATATTTTCCAAGTTTTGCTTTCCAATCTTTTTTGGAGCACCATCTACAACAATATCTGCCTCTTCTATAATGTCTAAGATAGTCCCCTCAACTGGAATTCCTGCATCTTCAAATAACTTAACCCTCTCTTTGTCTGGAATAGCAACAAACAATTTGTATCCTTTTTCAACAGCTAATCTTGCCTCAAAATCTGGTTTTGTCTTTGTAACTCCTATAACTTCCATATCATCCTGCATTGAAACAGCATCAGCTACCCTCTTACCAATTGAACCATATCCATTTATTAATACTTTTGCTGGCATGGATTCACCATTTGAAGTTTTTTGTAGGATTAATAATAATTATTTTGGTAATATATATTTTTATGATTTGTCCATTTTAATAATGAAATATGGAATTAATGTAGATGTTTAAAATTTAAAAAAGAGAAAAAGGATTTCATATTAATTTAGATTATTAAGTTTTATATAATTTTGAATATTTTTTCATTAAAATTAATAAAATTAATCATACTCTCTCCATGTATGCCCACATTTCTTACACTTATAAAACCTTGTTTCTGGTTCATCCGCACATCTTGTTTGTTGTAGCCACCAATATGCCTCATTATGCCCACACTTTGGACATTCAATCCTCGTTGTTGGTAATGTTTCTAATCCCTCACTTTCAATAACGGTAATTTTCTCCTTCTTGTTCTCTAAGTGTTCTTTGTACTCATACTCCTTACTTCCCTCAGCAGTTGTTTCTTCTTCATAACCACAAACAACACATTTTAACTTTCCATCCTTCGGTAGCATTAAGTTGTTACATTTTGGGCAAAACTTAACCATTCTTCCACCTCATGTAATCTTTAATTATCTTTTCATGGTCAAAAGCTAATTTTGGGAGATTATTTAAATCAAAAAACTCTGCCTCTTTTGCATCATCTCCTGCTTTTAATTTTCCTCCTACAACATCCAAGACAAATACAATTGAGATAACATGCCCTCTCGGGTCTCTATCCGGTGATGAATAAACTCCCAATAAGCTTTTTACCTTTGTTATTAAACCGGTTTCTTCTTTAATCTCCCTAATAACTGCCTCTTCAAATGTCTCTCCACATTCAACAAATCCCCCTGGAAGGGCAAAACATCCTTTAAATGGATTGTTTTTCCTTTTTATTAACAGGACTTTATTATCTTTCTCTATAATCCCATCAACAGCCAATGCTGGATGAAGATATAGGTTGTATTTTTTTAAATCTCTCTTTTTTATGATTTTTTTGGAGTATCTCTTTCCAAATAAATTTAAAGCTAATATCTTCCCACTTATGCAAAAACATTTTTTAGTCATGCTCTCACTTAAATGGGACTCTCGCAGTTTATATATATTTTTGGAACTTTGATGCTATATAATAGCATCATCATTCAATAAAAATTTTTATTCCTGCGAAAGTCCTATTAATATATAAAAACTTCATAAAAAATATAGGGAGAGATATTTAAAATTTGTGGTGTCTATGAAGGATGAAATAGAGGTTATAGGTTTTGATGATGCCCCATTTAATAAGGCAGATAAAGTGTGTATTTTAATAGGCACATACATGAGGGGAAATAAAATAATAGATGGCGTTTATTTTAGAAAATTTAAGAAGGATGGGATGGATGTTACAGAGAAAATAATAGATATTGTTAAAGAAAAGCACTATAAAAAAATAAAAGCAATTCTTTTATCTGGAATAACTTTTGGAGGATTTAATATAGCTAATATATGGGAAATTAATAAAGAGACGAAAAAACCAGTTATTGTTGTTATTGATAAGTACCCAAATAAAGAGAAGATGTTTTTAGCCCTTAAAAAATACTTTGATGATGCTGATGAAAGGATAAATCTTATAAACAGCTTTCCAGAGCCAGAGAAGATAGATAATATTTATGTTCAGTATGTTGGGACTAATAGAGATTTTGTTAAAAATGTTATTAAAAAAACAAAACTTAAAAGCAAAATTCCAGAGTGTTTGAGGATTTCTCATTTAATTGGTAGGGGATTTTTGGGATTGAAGTAAAAGCATTCTTTAATTATTTTATAATTTAATAAAATTATTTAAACAATAAATATACTTCCTTCTATTGAATCTCTCTTTTATCAAACCGCAGAATATCAATTTATGCAACTCATTGTAAAACTCTTTTGGCGAAATGCCTCTTTCCTTAGCAATCTCTAAAAATCTTCCCTTTCCAGTAATTGTTCCATACTCTTTCAAAATCTCAATTAACTTACTCTCAACCTTAACATCTAACTCATTTAAAATTTTATTTATCCTATCTTTTATATTGTTCCCTTTAAGCTCTTTAATTTTTTCTTTTGGTGCATAGATTGAGATGTTCCACAGCCGCATCTCAGAGGGTTTTAAGCTCTGAGCTAATGGAGAGACCTCATCTAACCTCTTAACACCATCATCTGAAATTATATAGACGTTATGTTCCTCCATCCTTGGAATTGGATAAATATCAATAAATATATCACATCCAAATTCTTCATAAAATCTACTTTCTAATGATAATATTTGTTTTTCATCTAAATTAACAAAAATCCATTTTTCTATTGGATTTAAGGATGAGTAATCATATGTTATGATATTTTTGTATAGGTCTCTTTTGTCAATTCTCTCCATTAAATAGTTTTCAGAAATCCTCAAAAATGAAACCAGTGCAATATCATCCATGTTAGCTAAATCTTTTATATCCAAATTTTTTTCTTGAATTTCTTTTGTCACTGCCCTTTTTATCATAGTATCTGCTATTCTAACTGTTGGATGCATATAAACGGCTGAATACATCTGATGCCTCGCCACCAATAACGATTCAATTGCTTGAATTCCCTTCTTTAATATCCCTATCTTAACTTTTCCAAAACTCTCAAAGGTTGTTATACTCCTTAAAATTCTTGGTAAATCAATCATCCCGTAGGCAGTTCCTGTGTGATAGCTATCCCTTAACAAATAATCCATCCTATCAGCATCAACATCCCCAGAAATGATTTTTCCTTCTAAATTTTTCCTATTTAGAGTTTTAATTATTTCACTTTTTGAAAAATTATTCAAATCCATTTGTTTAATCTTTTTCTTTCCAAAATATTCATGGTTATAATTACAAATTTCCAATGTGTGAGAGAATGGAGGGTGTCCAATATCATGTAATAAAGCCGAAATTCTTGTAAGCTCAACATCTGCGTTAATCTTCTCTGCTATTTTCGAGGCAATGAACATTGTTCCTAAGGAATGCTCAAACCTTGTATGATTTGCTGATGGATAAACCAGGTATGTTAAGCCAGTTTGTTTTATATTTCTCAATCTCTGAAATTCCTCACTATCAATAACCTTTAATTCATCTTCATTCACATATATATCTTTATGGATAGAGTCCCTAATAACCTTCATTCTCTCCCAAGTTTTTGTTTATCTTTTTTAAAGTTCTTAACCATATTATTACATTCTTAATTTATTTGAAGATAGTGAATATTTGAAAATAAAATTATATAAAACAGTATTTATACTTTATGGAAAAATAAATACTCTCCGTAGAATACATATACTGCGAAAGTTCTATATTAAAAAAGAAAATTTGCATTATTAAAAATAAATTTTAAAGTTTAATTTAACCTACTCTTTTTATCTTTATCTTTTTTCTGCTTTTTCTTCTTTTTTATCTGCTCCATAATCCACTTATAAATAACTCCCCTATATCCAACCATTTTAAATCCTTCCAATGCCTTTTCCCAATTTTCCTCCTCTCTATATAAGCAGATGGCTTTTTGAATCTTCTTCTCTTTATAAGTGTAAGGAACATAAACTTTCTCGTTGGTTATTGGATTTATACCAGTATAATACATAGCTGTTGATAAAGTCATTGGTGTTGGAGTAAAAACCTGAACTTGCCTTGAATAGCAGTTATTTTTATGTATAAATTCTGCCAACTCAATCATCTCTTTAATGGAGCAGTTTGGATGAGCAATAAGCCAATATGGTAAAACTTCTTTAATTCCTCCAACTTTTTCAGCTATCTTTCTATATTTCTCTAAAAATTTTTTAAATAATCTTCCATCAGGTTTTTGAATTGCTTTACATACCTTTTTAGATGCATGCTCAGGAGCTACTTTCAATCTTCCAGAGACATGATATTTAGAAAGTTCTTTTAAATACTCCTCTCCATATTTCTCATCATACATTATTAAATCGTATCTAACCCCACTTCTAACATAAACTCTAACTTCATCTCCAACAATATCCCTAATTTTTCTATATAGTTTAATTAACGGCTTATGATTTATGATTAAATTCTCACACGGTTTTGGATAGAGACAATTTTTTGGACATCTATCTGCTAAACCTTTTTTACATCCCATTCTATACATATTCGCCGTTGGAGCTCCAACATCTTGAATAACTCCTTTAAAATCCTCATGATTTAACAACTTCCTAACTTCCTTTAAAATGCTCCTCTCACTTCTATTTTGGATAACCTTACCTTGATGATGTAGTATTGAGCAAAAAGAACAGCCACCAAAACATCCCCTATGTGTTACAACTGAAAATTGAACTGGAACAATTCCCGGAACAAAAGAATAGGAAGGATGAGCTTTTCTTTCAAATGGCATTTCATAAATCTTATCCATTTCCTTTTCAGTTAGATAAATTGGTGGAAATTGAATTAAATATTGATTCCCAACTTTTTGGTAGATAACTTTATCCATTGTCATCAATTTTTTGTGCATCTCCGCATATTTTTCTTTGCTATTTACAACTTCTTCATGAGAAGGTAGCTCTTTAACCTCATACCTCTCCTTTATATCCTCCAACTTTTTTCTATTAGCCCTAATTACAGTCCCATTTATTTCTAAATCCTTTATGTTCTCTCCACTTTCCAATGCTCTGGTTATTGCTAAAATGCTTTTCTCTCCCATCCCATACATTAAAATATCCGCCTTTGAATCAATTAAAACACTCTTCCTAACTTTATTATCCCAATAATCATAGTGAGAAAATCTTCTTAAAGATGCTTCAATCCCTCCAAGAGCTATTGGGACATTTTTAAATGCCCTCTTTATTAAATTAGTATAAACAATCGTAGCCCTATCCGGTCTCTTTCTTATCCCTTCATTGGACATTGAATCAAAATCTCTCAACCTCTTTTGAGGAGTATAGTGAGCCAACATGCTGTCTAAATTCCCAGCGGTTACAGCAAAAAAGTAATTTGGTTTTCCCAACCTCTTTATATCATCTAAACTTTTCCAATCTGGCTGAGCTATAATGCCAACTCTATAACCGTGCTCTACCAAATATCTCCCAACAACAGAAGCTCCAAATAGATAGTGGTCTACATAAGCATCCCCAGTAACAATAATGACATCTAACTCCTCCCAACCCCATTCGTCCATCTCTTCCTTAGTAGTTGGTAAAAACATAAAATATCACTTCAAGGGCTGTAAATTATTAATGAGCAAACATTAAAAATGAGTTTATAATTATTGTTTGTGATATAAAACTTATTATAAAATAAAAATAAAAAAAGAAAATTGAAAGATAAAGATTAGGGATTTAGATTACCTCTTTACCCTCTTCTTTCTTCTTTTCTACTGATGTGGCTCTTCCATATTCCTGAGCTAATTTTTCATAAATTCTCATGTCTTCTTTACTTACTGATGGCTTAATCTTTTCAAGAGCTTTCATGAAGTGTTCTTTCTTAATTTTGACATCTTTTGTTGAAACTTTCAACCTTATACTTTCAATATCTTTCAATATATTCTTGAGCTCATCCAATGATGTTGTGAATCTTTGCAATATATTCTGTGTTGTTTTAATTATCTCATCAATCTCCTCAGCTGAAACCTCTCCTTTCAAAGTATTTAGCTTGTTTTCTAACTCGTATATGTTGTCAATCATTTCTTTTAACTTGCCTAATATGTCTTTTAAGTATTTTGCCAATTTATTAGCTTCATCTTTTTCTGATGGTTTCAAGTCCTCTTTGTTTATAATTTCGAGGAAGTTGTCAATTTCCTTCTCTACTGCCTCAATTTTCTCCTTAGCTGGTGATAAAACGCTAATTATCTTTTCAATAGCATTCTTTAACTCACTGAACTCTCCTGCTTCAGCTGACTCTCTCTCTTTTGTAGCTTTAATGACGCTGTTTAATTCTACTGCAGCAGCTCTAAATGTTCCTGAAATGCTCTGTAAGTAATTAATCAACTCTCTTAAAGCTGTTTCAATTCCCCATGGTTTTCCTATACTCTCCCTAACTGCTAACATTGCCGCTTCTCTACACAATGCCTCAATATCAGCCCCTGTATAGCCCTCAGTTTTCTTAGCCAACTCTTCTAAATCAACATCTTCGTCTAAGTTCATACCTCTTGTGTGTATCTTAAAGATGTCTAATCTTGCCTTTTCATCTGGAACTGGAACTAATATAACCCTATCTAATCTTCCCGGTCTCAATAAAGCTGAGTCAATGATATCTGGTCTGTTTGTTGCTGCTATAACAACAACATCCTTTGGCTCCTCCATCCCATCCAATTCAGTTAATAATTGGTTGACAACTTTATCAGTAACTGCTGAACTTAAATCTCTCCCTCTCTTTGGTGCTATAGCATCGATTTCATCGAAGAATATTATACATGGTGCTGACTGCCTTGCTTTTCTAAATATCTCTCTTATTGCCTTCTCACTTTCCCCTACCCACTTGCTAAATATCTCTGGACCTTTAACGCTTATGAAGTTTGCCCCACTTTCGTTAGCTACTGCCTTAGCCAACAATGTTTTACCAGTTCCTGGTGGTCCAAACAATAAGACACCTTTTGGCGGTCTAACTCCTATCTTCTCAAACACTTCTTTAGCTTTCAATGGCCATTCAACTGCCTCTCTTAACTCCTGCTTAACCTCTTCTAAGCCACCAATATCTTCCCACTTAACGTTTGGAACTTCAACTAAGACCTCTCTCATTGCTGATGGTTCAACATCTTTCAATGCCTCTTTGAAGTCATCCATTGTGACTTTTAAGTTATCTAAGACCTCTTTTGGAATCTCTTCTGCCTCTAAGTCAATGCTTGGTAAGACCCTTCTCAAAGCCCTCATTGCCGCCTCTTTACATAAAGCCGCTAAATCAGCTCCAACAAACCCGTGTGTTACATCTGCTAAGTAATCTAAATCAACATCCTCAGCTAATGGCATGTTTCTTGTGTGTATTTGTAATATTTCCTTCCTACCTTCTCTATCTGGAACTCCAATAACAATCTCCCTATCAAATCTTCCAGGTCTTCTTAATGCAGGGTCTAATGCGTTTGGTCTATTTGTTGCACCAATGACAACAACTTGTCCCCTTCCCTTCAATCCATCCATTAAGGTTAAAAGTTGAGCCACTAATCTTCTCTCAACTTCTCCTGATGCCTCGTCCCTCTTTGGTGCTATAGCGTCGATTTCATCAATGAATATTATACTTGGAGCATTCTCCTCTGCCTCTTCAAATATCTTTCTTAGATTTTCCTCTGTTTCCCCAACATACTTACTCATTATTTCTG
>Ga0256838_1000583_pt1 | contig 21202 bp, 29 predicted proteins | sample 4571419metaG_FD_185978 | JGI IMG/M metagenome (GOLD analysis project Ga0256838, IMG submission 185978) | Hydrothermal vent microbial communities from Guaymas Basin, Mexico - 4571-419 | ecosystem: Environmental > Aquatic > Marine > Hydrothermal vents | place: Mexico: Guaymas Basin | collected...
ATAAGAATGGATTTAATTTTATCAATAAAACTTTTATTAGTTTCTTCTTCTTTTAAAAAACGAATTAAATCTTCTATTTCATCATTGCTTAACAATTGTTGTATATTTACCGTATTTGCGTTCTTACCATATTTTTCCAATTCTTTCAATCCTCTTTCTAATTCGCATAAAAAGATATACCTCAAATCCCAATAAAAAGGTAGTTTATACCTTATATTTGAATAACCTAATAAATCCATAAAACGTTCATAATCTGAAAAAGTTTTAAAAACTGGATGGACATAACCGTTATCACATTTATAGTTAAAATCAAGTAAATCAGGAGAGTTAAACAAAAATGCTTTTATAAATTTAACTGTTTGGTATGACATTTTATGAAAATCTTCATACAAAATATCAAAAAAAGTGCGTTGCTTCACATATTTATACACCCAATCGCATGTTGAATGTTCTTTACAATATTTTATCATAAAAAACTCGTTCCAAAATTTTACTTCATTTTCTGTATTACATGAAAAAACAATGCTTTCTCCCAAACGAATTAAAGCAAGTTCTTTTTGTTTCTTCAAATATTCCATTATCTCATCTTTATATTTTAAAACATCTTCTCTATTAAGCATTGCCTTCCACCTTCTCCATGTAATACCTTTCTAACTCTTTTACATCTTTTAATCTTAAATCCTGTTTAGGAATAAATTTACCATCATAAAATGTTTGACATTTAAAGGAGCATGCTCTTATAACATTTATCTCTTTTGTTATATTCCAATATTCTCTTTTACATTGTTCGTCAGGACACCTGCTAATCTCATCTTTAAAATCATAATTAAAAGTAATTTGAATATAACCATCTTCTAATGTTGTTTTTGCAAAATAAATAAAAAGTTGGTCGGCAATAAATTTCATAAGTTGTTTTGCTACATTAGGTTCATTGATGTATTTGGAGATTATACTCCAAACTTCTTTAAAGGTAAAGGGGTATTCAATTATAATAGGATACATCTGATAAGGGTTTTCATAAATAATAATTCCAAATTTTCTTTCCATTACCGATCCCTCCTTTCCATATTTTACACAATAATTATACTCATTATTTTAAAATATCAATGTCATAAAAATGTTTAAAATCTCTTTTTATTAATTTATCTAACTCTTTTGCGGTATGATAAATCTCTAAATCTATTAATTCTTCTGCTTGCATTTGCTCTAAAGACATATTAAATAAATCTGAAAAAGCAAGGGCATCAATAGCGTCTAAAATTAAAAATCTTTTATAAGGATTACTATATTTTTGAGATAACAAATTTATTGCTATCTTTACATTCTCTTTTACATAATCATCTAAATAACTGTTGTTAACTATCTCTTCTGCCATTCTTTTAAATATAACATCTTCTGTTAACATAAACACTTGAATAGCATATTGAATTTTTGATATATAAACATCTTCCTCTATTTGTTCTGCTAATTCCTCTAACATAACAGGATTTATCATGCTAGCTCACCACCAAAATCCTCAATAACTTCCTCTTCAAATATTTCATCTATTGGGTTTTTCCAAACCTCTTCAAATTCTAAAACATCATCAGGGGTAGTCCATTCAATATTTATTAATCTATCAGTTAATTCTTTCTCTAAAGATATTTTATCAAACTCATCTATCGGACACTCGTTAAGAATATCTTCAATTTCATCCATATGAAAATATTCCACAAAATCTCTCACTTTAAAACAACAATACATTTTTAGGAATGAGTTAATAATATCTGCTACTCTCTTTTTGTAAATATAGTGTTCTACAATCATTTGGTAAATAAACAAATCTTTATCTTTTACAATCCTACCAATCATATCCAATCCGTCAAACCCATCATACCCATACTTTTTAATAAATTCCATTACTTTTTTGTCAATCATGAGAGATCCTCCCTTCCATTTTATTATGTATAGGGAGTTATGTATTTAAAACAGTAAGTTTAACATAACAATAAGTCCCATCGGTATATTTCCAATTGCCATAAATTGTCTCATAACTTTCATTTAATACATCTTCTATTAGTTCTGGAGCGTTTTGTTGAGTGGAGTCTAATCCTACCCAAACATCTTGAAAGATCATAATATCACTCCTTTATATCATGGTATTTAGGATTTGCCGTTGAATTACTTAATCTATAAACATGAGGGTATCTTGCTAAATAAAATTGTATTTCTCCATCTTCTGTTCTATAGTAAAATCCTCTATTTAACCAATGGTTTACAGGGTAAGGAGTGATGAATTTAGGATTGTTACCACTAAAAGAGGTGTATAACATTTCTCTTTTAATCCATCTCATTGAGTATCCATCAATGTTTATGTTGTAATTACCTAAATATTCAAATCTTGTTCCTTTTACATGGATGTTGTAGGATGTGTCAGGGAGTAATACACATGCGTAAAAATCATCTAACTCATCTGCCCATTGTCTTGTTTGCATTGTAAAAGTAAAGGAGTTTTCTTCTATTAAAAGTTTTTGTTCTATTTCTTCTTGATCGTCATGTTGAATAGTTTTTAAATTACCTGTATAGGTTGATAGTTTGACTTGTAAAGTTGATATTTCTCCACTATATTCTTCTACAACAGTATCTTGCAAGGTTTTTATTTCTCCACTATATTTTTCTATAGTAGTATCTTGCAAGGTTTTTATTTCTCCACTATATTTTTCTATAGTAGTATCTTGTAAGGTTTTAAAAGTCCCCTCATATTTAATATCAGTATCTTGTAAAGTTTTTATTTCTCCATTATATTTAATATTAGCATCTTGTAAGGTTTTTATATTGCCTTCATATTTAATATTACTATCCTGTAATGTTTTTAAATTACCTTCATAATTTATATTGGATCCTTGAATAGTTATTAGTTCTCCATCGTATCTAATATTAGCATCTTGCAATGTTTGTAAATTTCCTTCATAACTTATATTGGATTGTTGGTATGTTTTTAAATTTCCATCATATCTAATGTTGCTATCTTGAATAGTTATTAAATCTCCATTGTATTTGATATTACTATCTTGTATTGTTTTAAAATAAAATGGTTGGGTTTTTCTTATTAAAACAGAAAAATAAGGATCTTCTTTTAATTTTAAAGCATGGTTAGGAATTGCTATATACCAAAAACCATCTCTTTCACATGGTTTCCAAACATATCCACTATCTGTTTCAAAAAGTTGTTCACATCCATTAGAGGCATATACATACAATGGACGGGTTATTTTATTACCACTAATAACTACCCCTTTTTCTATTTGATCGTATTGACAGATATATACCTCTATCATAATTTAAATTATTTTTACTGTTATTCTCAAATCTATTTCTACAGGATTCTCTAAAATGTATCTTATATAATCATCATATTTATAATCTACATATTTAATATAAAAACCAACACGGGTTTTATTTGTATTATATTTATGTAATAAATATAATGTTTGACCACAAATCTCTTTTGTTTGAGTAGTATCAACAGAAACATTGGTTATTACTCTATTATGAGAAAATCCGTTTATATTATCAAGAGTTATATCATCACTTGATGATAAATTCGATCCAGCAATACCAATTATTAACTTGAAGTTCAAAAAATAATCCAATAAAGTTTGTGTTATGTTTGAGTAATTAATTATTTCTGCTTTTACAAAAACAGAAACATTGTATGTAACATCTGTATAAAGATCAAATTCTAAATATGAACGAGTTTCGTTATCACTTCCACGTAAATCAAATTTAAATGTAACATCTCCTAAATTACCATTACAGATATCAATATTGTTTACTTGTTGTTCTACAGGTTCACTAGCACCTTCGCTTCTATTTACCCACACTAAATTCGCCGGATAAACTACACTCATCTTCTCATTCCCCCTTTAATCTTGTAATAAATACCCCTCTATTGTTATAAAACAATTAGGGGCGTCTACTGTTACATCTATCCCTACTACTAATAGGGTTTCTAATGTAACAGGATCTGTATATTTCTTCATAAATAAATTTTTAACTTTATCATAAATTTCATTATAATGATAAACATGCTGTTTTCTGTAATATCCTATCCTCATCTTTTTAACCCATGATAAGAAAGAGTTTGTATTAAAGTTTTGAATTGGATATGGGACTTCAATACTTATTTCTGCACCACTACCATCGTTTAAATCAAATTCTACTTCTGTTTTAGTAGGAGCATAAAGAAGTTGTATTTTACTAAAATATTTTTGAGGATTAGATGTTAAATTTCTTATAGGAGTTCCATCAATTGTTTCGGTAGTTTCTTGTATATTATCAAAAGAAGTAAAGATAATTTTATTTTGAAAAATATCAATATACCACCCCAATCCCCAAATTCCTGCAAAAAAGTTTAGCATTGCAGTGGTATTAGATATTGTATGAAAATTTAACCAATCTTTTATAATATCTAAATCAGGAGGTTCACCCCCTTCTGTCTCGTAAGATATGCCTAATTCGTTAAAATAAGCATCTACAATTTCTTGAAAGGTAGTATAAGAAGATAAATCCATCCATCTACTACCCACATTACCATCATTTATTTTGTAAACTATTTCAGGAATAAAACTAACAGAAACTAAACCATTTTGTCTTTTTACTTCTTTTATGACAGAAGGGATAGGATTATCTGATATAGGTAATATAACATCTGCTTTACCAATACTTTCAAATCCTGTTGCATAAGTAGATAATGTCATCTTAATAGTAGCATTTCTTTCTGAAGTAGAAAATGACCACTTTAATACATCTAAATAATTTACCCCATTTGCCACAAAACTTGCTGAAAAATTGGAGCATGAGTAAAATTTATTCATATTGTATTTCACCACCTGATCCTAAAACAATCTTTTTATTTGTATAAAAGGTTATGCTTGCACTATAATTTGTTTGATTAATCCTTTCTATTGTAGCATTATCGTATAAATAACCTCTTAAATTAACTTCCACCAATCCTTCAGTTAAAATTTTGTTTATCCACCCATTGCCTAACATATCTCCTTTATAAGCCACATCAATTGTTTGAGTGACTGCTAAAATTTGTAAAACATTTAACTTCTTTTGGAATACAGTGGTATCTGTAATTGCAGATGTTGTTGCAGCTGATAATTTATGTGATACATTTGTAATAACATAATCGGTTGTTCCTAAATCATTAAAATCTTGCATAATATCTTTTAACGCATAAAACCATGTATTTATGTTTCTAACTTCCATTTGAGCGTTTTCCAATGCGGTAAGGGTAATAGCATAAACATTTCCTGTTTCTTGCCTTGTTGAAAGTTCTAAAATATCTAATTCTTTATCAAATACAGTAATTTTTATTCCATTTTCTGTTATATTAATATCATTTAGTAAGAGGTATTCTATCTCTTCATACTTTCCTACTAATTTAATATCATAAACAATTGTATCAGTAGCGACTACACTTCCTATTAATCCATCCTTTCCTGTTCTAATTACACTTTTGATGTATGGATGGAATGTAAAATTCTCTACTCTTACCATCCTGTCACACCTCCAGGAATGTAAGTTCCATAAGGCACACCAAAATCATTACTTGAAGGAGGTGTAGATGAGTTATTATTTAATAAAGGATTGGGACAAGTTTTTGTTTCTTTTGGTAAATCTAATTTAGTTTTAATCTCTCCCAAATCTTGCTTTATTGTTGATAAATGGGAGTTTGTTGTATCAATTTTTGTTCCAATATTAGATGTATCTAATTTTTCAATTATAGACTTAATGCTATCAAACATATTGTTAAAATTAGGTTGTTCTTTTAATAAACTACCTTTAAACATTTTATCTAATTGGTTTTGGACTGCTTCACTTATTGACTGTAATCCTCCCTTAAAACTAATTCTAATTTTTTGCCAATAATTTAAACTATCTAACCACATACCCTTCATTATTGTTGTAAATTTGTATTTTGTAGGAGCAAGTTGTTTATATAAAGCAGGATTAATTTTTTGTAATTCTTTTAACGCTTCCATTCCTTCTTTTGTAAAGAATTGCTTCATCATTTGTAAGGATTGTTTAAAAGTTTGCCAATAAGATGCACCTAAAGTATTTCCTGTATATTTTGCATATTTTTGATTAAGATCTAACAATCCATTTAAAGCGTTCATTGCGTTTTGCAATCTCTTTTTTGCTTCATCTACTGCTTTTGATGACTCATTTGCTTTTTCTGACAAATCTTCTAACTGGATAGATGTTGATAAAAATTGATAAAGATATTTCTTTAATTGATCTAATTTTTTCTGATCATCTTTTGCTACCTTATATTTTTCAATTATTGTATTTATGTTATCTTCTATAATTTTTTGCACTTCTGATGCAGTTTGAGTTGTTACATAACCTAATTTTTTATACTCTTGTTTATATTTTTCTACTGCATTTTGTATATTTTTCCACTCTTCTGTTTCACTTAAATTAAATTGATATGGTAGTTTAACTTTTATTGGATTAATTGATATTCCTGTAAGAGTTTCTCCTTCTGTTTTTTGGAATTCTGGATTAATTTCTCCTTCTTTTTCTCCTGTTAGTTTAGTTTCACTTATTTTTTTCATAAAATCGTTTATATCTCTACTACCATTAATTATTGATGATAACCATAAGTTAGTTGCTACTCTCATTGCTTCCATTTTTCTTGCAGTAGAGTTTGCTAAATCTCCTACCTTCTTTATTGCAAATCCTAAACCTAACAATGCTACCCCGACAACCCCTCCTGCAGCTAACATTCCTAACGCTCCTGATAAAGATGTTATAGATGCTATTGCAATTGAGACACTACCCCATAAAGAGGATAAAACCTTACCCAATTCTATTAATCCAAATACTGCTAAACCAAACTGACCAATAGAACTTACTCCTTTTGAAAGAATTAATAGTCCACTTCCTAATCCTCCTATTGCTCCCCTCATAAATTTCTGAAAGGTATTTGCTGACTTACCAAATCCAAATATAGCATCAGATAGTTTTCCAATAAAACTATAAAATGCTAAACTTAAATTATCTGTTGTATCATCTACATAAGACCATAAATACGATAGTTTTATTTTTTGGTTTCTAACAATTTCTTCTAACTGCACATCATTTGCTAACATACCCTTGCTAATCTTTTTCCACATTTTTGAAGGATCTAAAAGTTCTCCTTCTTCCATGCCTAAATATCTTCTTAATGCTTTAATACTTCTTGCATCTCCTTCTAATGCTCCTACAATATATTGAGATGCTCGTTTCATATCCATACCTGATGCTTTTGCAATAGCAGCGGCTAACCTCATTCTATCAAATGCTTGTCCTAAATCTTCTGAAGCAAATGAAACATTGTCAGCTACTTGAGATATATCATAAAAACTAACATTTAAATTTTCACTTAATTTTTCTAATTGTTTTTGTAAATTTTCATAAGCATCAGGAGAGATCTCTACATCTAAAGAAGATAGTTTTCTACTTGCTTCTGCTAATCTATCAAATTGTTCTAAATTCTTTTCAATGCTTATTGCTAAAAATGAGAAAGTAAATGATGCTCCTAAAAATGCCATAATATAACCCACTAAATTACTGCCAAACTCATTTACATTGTTTGCTAAAAGTTTAGACATTCTTGATGCAGAAGAAGTTTGTTTGTTAAGTTCCATTATTTCATAATTTACAAATCTAAAATTACCACTTAACTCTCTCAATGGTCTTGTTGTTAATTTTGTAAAGTTTGAAGGAAGGTAAAATTTGTTAAAATCTTTTAAATTTGTTTCTCCTATTAAAGAGGTTGGACCTACTTTTGGAGTAGATCCACTAAATGTTTTTAAAGATGACACTAATTCTCTTATTTGATTAACAAATGATGTTAAATTTTTATTAAGATTACCAATTTCAGGAGTTTCATGTTTTACTTTTATAACATATTGTCTCACTTATTTCACCTTCTTTTATTTATATTTATATGAGTTTGTATTAAAGCATATACTATAAGGCTATCCATGTTATTAACCTCATCTGGAGTAAATCCAAATTCTTTTGCCATAAAGTAATATATTTGAGAGTTTAACATATTGGGTTCATTTTTTAAATGATATTGTATTATTTTTACTTTCCAAACATGATAATAATAATTTGTTAAAACATCTAAAGGATCGTCATCATAAGCAATATCTTCCCAATTAGGTAAATCAAATAAATTCCATTGTTTAAACTTCAGGTTTTTCACCATTTTCTAACATCTTTACTAATTTAACTACTTCTCCATAACCTTCTTTTTCTAATTTTTCTTGCACTTTTTTCATTGCCTTTAAGGATAGTTCTGTAAAGTAGGCATAAACCACTCCAATAGCATCTCCTAAATCTTCTACAGAAGGATCAATTTTTTCTGCTAAATCTAAAACAGGTTCTATCGGTAGAGTTTCAATAATAGCAGGATTGTTTACAATTTCTAAAATCTTCCTTCCTGTTGCTTTTTCAAATTGAATAAGGTCCTTGTTTTTTACCATAATTCTCATTCCCCCTTATATGTAATAAGATATTCTATTTTATGATGTTTTTTACCCTTAAAAGTTACTTTTCTTTCCCATTTTTCTATAACAATAAACCCTTTTGGTAGTTCATTGCTATAATCAGTAAAGAATATAACATTATTAAGTTTTGATATTTTAACAATCCAATTGTAAAATTCATTCCAATCAAATCCTATTTTTCTTTCAAATTCATATGCTTTTAAGATAGTTTTATTGTAAGGAGGATCAGCATAAATGATAGAGTTTTTAAATGTTAATTTTCTATAATCATCACATATAAAAGTTATATCCTTATCTTTAATAGCATTATGTTGTTTTGTTATGTTGTTATATTGTTCTTTTATTGTATCTCTTTTACCATTAACTCCTGCATATCCCTCCCATAAATGAGTTCCAAATGAATAACTATATTTTGCTATACCAGCTAACCATTTAGGATTGTGGGTTAATTTAATTTTATCGTAATCTTCTTTAGTAAACTCTTTATTGTTTTTTGGGAATACTGAAGGATCTTTATATATTTGTTTTAATGCTTCTATAACTTCACAATCTATATCTACTGCATAAATTTTAAAATTTGAAGGAATATACATTAACATATTTCCTCCACCTGTAAATAAATCTACAAATGTGTTATATTTGTAAAACTCTTGTCCCATGTATTTTCTTATTGAATTGATAATCCTTTTTCCTTGCCTAAATTTTCCTCCAGGATATTTCATTTAATACCTCCTTACCTCTTTTATAAAATAATAGGGGGTAGAATATATAACTACCCCCTAATTTTGTTTTAATTTTGTTTGTTTCATTAAGCAGTGACTATTTGTTTAAATTCTAATGTAATCTTTCCATAATCATCATATGCGATGCTACCAGATTTTGATGTGAGTTTTAAGTTATCTACTACTGTTGAAGAGGTTGCATTTGCTGGTTTAAAGGTAATTCTCCATGTTGCATCCAAATCTGCAGACTGAAGAAGAGCAAATATATCTTCTTTTGCAGATCCTGATAGTTCTACCTTTACGGTAGCATCTGCTGATGCAGCTATAACATCACGTGGATAGATAGAGAAGGTAGCAGTATCATCGTTAATAATAGCTCCTCTTAATTCTTTTGTTGTGATGGAAGTATCAAGGGAGATAGATGTTGCTACTCCACTCCATGCGGTTGTCCATGTTGTTCCATCTGTTGTTTTTTCTATTTTTAAAACACTAATTCCATATTCATATGCCATAATTAATCATCCTCCTTTATAAAGATGTAACAATTTATTGTAAACATTTCTTTTTGGTTTTGTTCGTCACGACCATACTCTTCTTTTATAATTATAGGGATACCTAATGTTAAGTTTTCAATATTATTATTCATTGATGTTTTGAAATCTTCTAACCAATTATCAATTTTACCTATATCATCTACAAGAATGAAAGTTACCTCTTTTTTATGTAAACCGTTAATGTTAAAATCGTTGATGCATTTTAAGATAACAATAGGAGTTTCATACGCTGAAGGAGCATTATCAATGTAAACATTTATATTTAAATCATTTGATATACCTTCAGCTATTTGGGGTAAAATCATTTTGATATCCTCCTTATTAAAGTTTCTACTATTCCATCAATAATTGTCTCTCCTAACATATCATTTTGTATTAATTTTCTTTTAACATTATCATCAAATATCGGCATCCCTTTATAAGCAAATAATCTTCCATGCATATCTTGATCCACTCGTTGAGCTAAAGGCCATTTCTTCCAATTTTCTGCTAAATCAAATATAAAAATAGGATAGTAAATATTTTGTTTTCTTTTTGCATATTTTATAAGACGTAATGTTGTTGAATTTAAATTTTCTAACGCTGCTTTAATGTTTAATTTTCTTGATCTTATCATATTACCTGTAAAACTGTATGGTTTTCTAATTCTATAAATTGTATGGTCATGCCATTTAGTCCACCATCTCCACTTATCTTCATGCTCTTTTATATAGTTATAAACTTCCTCATCACCATTAACTAATTTTTCCAATTCTCTATCAATTTTATTTATTGTTTCATTAATAAAATCCATCAATCTATCCTCTCCAATACTGCTTCTTGATGATGAGGATTAATAAGTTGGAATACGGTATTAACTGACTTAACTCTAAATTTTTTATCTGTTGTTGAAAGGATGTATCCATTGCTTATAGTAACATTTATTGGAAGTATTGCTTTAAATCCTCTTTCATATGGTATATCAATAGTAAAAGTTTCTGAAGGAATTTTGTAAATTCTTACAGGTATGTTTGTATATTTTGGTGTATCAGTTTTAGGTTCGTAAATATCTACATGATAATTTGCTATTCTTTCTACATTTAACATAAACATCACCCGTAATATTTCATTACTCTTCTTTTATATATATCGTTTGTTTGTTTTATTGAGTTAACCAAATCTTTATCTTTTTCATAAGAGTAATCCCCAATTTTTTCTTTTACAATAGTTTCTTCCTTCTTTTTATCATAAGCGATAGAGGAGGCTACCAATACGATAGCCTCCTCCACATTATTATTTAATAAATGAGTAAGGGATACACCTAATTCTATTTCAATGAGTTTTACATATTTTTCTATAACTTCATCAGGTACATCAGTATATCCATATACCAATTCCAAATAATTTTTTATATTATCAATGTATCCCATCGCTTGTCTCCTTTATATTACCATGTTAGTTTTAAGTGGTTGAAGTGTCTAATGTTGAAGTGTTGCATTCTTGCTAAAAGTCTGTAAGCAATAAGACCTGAAGCAAAATCGTTGCTATCATAACCTGTATCCATCTTAATACCCTGTACTCTATAAATAACTATATCTTGTCTACTCATAAGAATAATTTCGTTATCAGCAAGTTCGTTTGATATAACTACTGGTTTATCCCATATTCTCATTTCTACTGAAGAAACAGGTCCACCAAACATGTAATTACCGTTGCCATCTTTTGTTGTAAGATATGTGTAAGCATTATTGGAGTTCATTACCCATACATAATCCTTAATTTTTGTCTTATACATTAAGTCAAATAACTGTTTTGCTAAATCATCAAGGGTAGGAGCTCCTCCTAATGTAACTACAGGTGAGTTATTCTTTAGATCATCAGCAATTTCTTTAGCAATTGTATTACCAATTTCATAACCAAACTGTTCCATCATAACATCAACCAAATTGATAAAGTTAGGTAAATCTTCTAAAGCGAGTTGAGAGTGTTTAAAGATAGAGGCTAAAGGTTGAACCTCTACCAATTTTGTAGTCATAACAGGATCTGAATGAGCGGTAATAGGAGTTCCATCTACCCATCTATTTGCATACATTGGTGTATAAGGATCTGTTGTATTGAAAGAAACATAAGGGACTAAAACTTTAGGGGATTTTGTTTCTTTAATTTGCACCTGTTTAAATAAATCAGAAACATCAGCAAATGTTTTAACTAATTTTTGTTCCATTGTTGGAAGAATGTAAACTCCTGCTGAAGTATCTTCTGTAGTAATTGCCTGCTTAATTTCATAAACAGGTTTAACATCTTTATTTAATTTTTGAGCTATTTTTACTCTAATAGAGTCGATAATAGCATCTTCTTTAATTTCTTGTTTCACTTCTCTTTTAGCCTCCTTTAGTTCGTAAACCATTTTTTCTAATTTGTTAAGTTTTTGTTCAATTTTTTCCATGTCTATCTCCTCCTTTTTTTGTTTTAAAAATAATAAATGTTTTTGTAAATGTTCTTTTACCTTATCCTTTTCGGAATTAGGTATATCAGCGAGTGGAAGCCTTCTTAAGGCTGCCACAACACCACCGTAATGTAAAACTAACTCACCATTAACTAATTTATGATGAGGTAATTTATATGCTTCTTTCTTTTGTAATGGTTTACCGTCTTTATCTGTTTCATACCATGCACAAGCCCTTGCCAATCCTTCCCATCCTAATTTTTCTATAATCTTATTAGCATCTTCAACCCAATCCCAATCCCACTCTTCATCTAAAACATAAGGATTGTTATGAATAGCAGGGACTTTTTGTATCACTTCTATTGTGGCATAAGGATCGGCTGGTATTGATACTACAGATATTTCTAAAAGTTTAAAGTTTTTGATATTGCCTTCACTATCTATATTAGCAAACCCATGAATTGACATTGTATTAAGAGTTTTATTTTTAATTTTTTCAGCAATTTCCTTATCGGTAATTTCAGCATCTACCCACAATCCATCATCTCTAATTTCAATATTGGTAACTCTACCAATAGGCTTATCTTCATTATGATTAAAAAGCATTATAGGATTAAGCATAAACTCCTCAAATGACTTATCTGTAAAACTTTCAGGAGTAAACACATATCCATTTCTATTTTGTAAATAAAACCTTACTGCCCATCCTCCTATTTTTGCTATATCGTTTTCTGTAACCGTTTGTTGTATTTCCACTACATTTTCAATTGTTTTATCCATTCATCTCACCACCTTAATTAAAGTTAGAATAAATTGTTAATTTTTCTATCTTCAAATCTTTATAAACAGTATATATCTTAATCTTTTCAGGTAATGATGAGGTAAAGATAAATATACTTCCATTGGATAATCTTGTATATTTTTCTGCATCTATTAAAATATATAGTTTTTCGGTATCATCATTTGGAATATATACCTTTTTACCGTTATGCATGATAGTAATTTCATAACCATTTTCAAATCTACTTGAGTAAAAGAATAAGTTATAAACCAGATCCATTATTGTTTGAGTTGCAGGAATGTAAAGTAAAACATGATCGATTACATATTCATCATCATTGTCATCTATTACTATTATCCTTACCAATCCACTTGCTACATCTTCATCGGAAGAGATGGTAAAATAAATAGATATAACATTTTCTCCTTGTTGTATTTCAGATGTATCTTGACCGTTAACTTTTATTGTATCAATAGATATATTACTATCTTCAGTAATTAAAAAATAGTGAGCAATATTGCCATGTTCTGGTGAGTTAAAAGTTATATCAGCAATGTGAGATCCTACAGACCTAACTATCATGCTTTACCCCCATCAATAAAAGATGGTGAACTTTAAGTCAATATCTGTAACCAAATATGGACCTTCAATACCTGTAGTATCAACCTTTACATAAAATGTAACAGTTCCATTAGGTACAATATTCTCAAATTCAATGCTAGAAGAATATGTATTTCCATCATCATTACTAAACTGAATTTGCGGATAATCTGAAGGGATTGGAGATCCATCTTCTTTTGTTGCAGATACAATTAATTTCGATATTGTTTGTGTTCCATTGTTTTTAACAGTCACCTGTTTTGTCTCTTCTCCACCTTCTGTAAAAACATAAGTTAAAGGTGAAGAATTGTCTCCTTTTGATATTACATTACCGTTTTCATCTGTAATAACTAAAATATTACTCATTTGGCATACCTCCTTTTTCTATTACTAGTAATAGGGGGATTCGTATTTCAACAATCCCCTTTTGTTGCCAATCATCTTCTTCAATTCCAGTTATTTCTGGATAATTTGGTAGTATATATACCATTGTATCTGATCTTTCTTCTAAATGATCTCCTATTATAACATCGGCAAACTCCTCTCCTGATAAAGATATTTTAACATCAGCTACTTCTTCTCCCATTATTGATATTTTTGTATCAATTTTTTCTTCTCCTAATAAAGATATTTTAACATCAGCTACTTCATAATTTAACATTTCAATTTTAACATCAGCTTTCTCTTCCCCTTGTAAAGATATTTTTGTATCTCCTATTTCATTACCTGCTAAATTTACCTCAATATCTCCCTTTTCTTCACCTGATAAGGATATTTTAGTATCTCCCACTTCATAACCTGCTATTGATATTTTTGTATCAGCTACCTCTCCTTCAAGTAAAGTTATTTTAACATCAGCTACTTCATAACCTGCTATTTTTACTTTAATATCAGATCTTTCTTCCCCTTGTAGAGTTATTTTTGTATCAGATACCTCATAACCTGCTAAATTTACTTTAACATCAGCTGTTTCATATCCCGATAAAGTTATTTTAACATCAGATCTCTCTTCTCCATTTAAAGATATTTTTGTATCAGCTACTTCATAACCTGCTAAATCAATTTTAACATCAGATCTTTCCTCACCACTTAATAATATTTTAGTATCAGCTGTTTCGCGCCCTGCTACATTCACTTTAATATCAGCATTTTCTTTACTAGATAAAGATATTTTAACATCTCCTATTTCATAACCAGCGACAGATATTTTTGTATCCCCTACTTCATATCCCGTAATTGATATTTTTGTATCCCCCACTTCTTTACCAGCGACTAATACTTTTGTATCTCCTACCTCTTCTTCATATTGCGCTTCTTGTAAAATAAAAGTTTGAGTAATATCGGATTGTATTGTAAAATTTAAATAATTTGTTCTACCTACATCTGTAAATAAATTACCAAATTCAGGTAATCCATCATACACCCAAATGCCACCATGCCTAACTTCTGTTGTTGAGTTTGGCATTGCTACTCCTATACCAAAAACATATTCATGATCTACATGAAAGAAGTAAGAAGTGTTAAATTTTTGTTTTAAAATTTTTCCTGTATCTGTATATATAGCAATATAAGTATAATCTCCTCTAACTGACAATACCATTATACCATTATGAGCATCCCATTCTTGATAATTATAAAAAGGAGCATTATAATGTCCATAAATTATTAAACTTCCTCCATATTTATGGGTACATACTCTTAAATGACTTCCACCACCTGATGTGACATCCCATGCAACGAGGTGGATGTCTCCAACGGCAGATTCGCTAACAATTGGGATAATATATGTTTGCCCGTCTCTTATTGCAACAGGTTTGTATTGCATCAATACAGGGACATTATCTTGATTACTTCCTGTAAAAATAAAACTATCGGGTCTATCAGTATCTGTCACTTTTACATTCCATGATGATGGTTTTAAAGCATATACCTTATCTTCTTCATAAGGTATGTTTGGTAAAGAGGTAATTGAAGAATATGTAACTATTCCACCCCTACCTGTTTGTTTATCTGTAACTAAAGTAAACCCACGTGGATTTATTGTCATTCCATTGCTAATCCACGCACTTGTAGCTCCTGCTTTAAAAGGAAAGTCGTTTGCATATAAAATTAATTTTCCAGCAGTAGGAAATGAATAAGTATTACTAAAATCATCTGAAAAAATTACAGTATCAGTTACAGTGTTTAAAGTATTAATCACATCATATTTAGATAAAGTAAAAGCAGTAATTTCATTTTGCCCTTGAGGTAAATCTTCTTCAATTGTTGGAAAGTTATATACAGAATCTTGATCTCCTTGATTATCTCTTAACTCTACATCTACCCCTTGTTGAGCTACTAATTGTAAATAAAAAGTATCATAAGAATTTGGAATATGTATTGTAATTGTATGAGTCTCATATTCCTGCCCTGTAAAATCAATTTCCCCACTATCTACCACATTACCGTTTCTATCTTTTACATAATAATATACAGTACCATCTATACTTACCCCATCAGAAGTAGATATTGCAATTTTATAATTACCATCTCCTAATTCAGTCATGGGAATATTATCTAAAAAAGTTCTTGCACCATCTATTTTAAACAGTTTAAAAGCATATTCATTATCTATATAACCAATCATAATGCATGCACCACCATCTTAAAAAAGTTTACCCCATCTAAACAAATATAAATTTCTCCATATTCGTTAAGAATTATGGTGTTAATTGGAATTTCATCAATTACATCATTATAAATTTCATACCTTTTAAAATCATATGACAAAACCTTAAGAGGCATAAGGAATTTAGAATAATCTGTATTTGTATAAATATAATTATCAAGTTCAATATCATCTATATGCTCTACATTTAAAACTATATTACCATTTTCATCTTTAATAGTAACAGTTTCTTCTGTTTCTGTTATTTCATCTTCTGAATAATCAAAATATTGCATTAAATAATCTTTAATCATTTTTCTTCACCTTCTCTATCCCTTCTGGATTGAGAATAAATAAATCATCTCCACCTTCTACAGGATCTAATCCAAATATCTCTCTTGCCTCATTGATAGAGATTATTCCTAATTTAACTGCATTACTTACTTCTGATAACATTCCTATACCACTTGCAATTCTATTAAATTTAACTGTAATCTCTCTTGTTGCGAATGCTTGTTCTATCTTTTTCTGTAAAGGTATAATAACAGTTTGCATAAAAATCCTTTCTTCTTCTGCTGTAATTTTTTCTCCTTTTAGTAAATTAATCGGAATACCTGTATATGATGCCACTCTTTCTAAAACATAAGTATAAGCATAACTAATTGCTTCTGTATCAAGTTGCCTTATAATGTGATGTATTTCAATAGGGTAATTAACTAAAAAAATTGAATTTGCTTTATTTTGGTATCTTTCCATCCATATTCCTTTAATTTTATTAAGTTGTTCTTCAGATGAAGCATCCACTACCCCAATGGTTGTTGGATATGTATAATCATCAAAATATTGCTCTACTACATCAAACACTTTTGCATCAATTTTTAGTTCATCTGATAAATAATTAAGCAATCCTTGATAGTTATAATTGTATTCATATGTTTTCATCTCAATAACTTTATCTGCATCAATGCTTCTTTCTCCTAAACTGTAATATCCGTCTTTCTTTTGTAGTAAAGGAGGCAGTGGGTAAACAAAATCTCCATCAAATTCTGCATAACCTACTCCATACAAAACCTCTCCTTCTACCATCAGTTTTATAATGTTATACCAATCTCCTGATACTTCTGTTTCCAAATCAGCCGATAAAACAAACCTTGATATGATATTAGCAGCTGTAATTGATATACTACCTACCCTTTTACTAAAAAATTGATAAGGAGATAAAGTTGTTGCAATCTTTCTTATATTTTCATCTGATATACTTCTTTTAAAAATTAACTCCTTGAGACCCATCTTTATCTCCCCTTAATTTCTATAGGTTGTAAATTTTCTTCTGCTTTTTTAACATCTTTTTTAAGATTATTAATAATACCTATCAAATCATGTAGCACATTACTTCCTAAAGAGGCAACCATTCCCACTACAGGCCAATATGCTCCAATAGAAGAATGGAATAATGCAGCGATAAGTAAAGATGTTAATACAGATGCAATTTGCCACCATTCTTTTCTAATCTTTTTTACATCTTCTTCAGGAATAAAACCTTTTAAAATTTGTATAATCCTTTCAGTAAGGGTAGCGATAATAAAGGCATCGGATAAAATTACTAAAAGAGTATTAATTGTTTCCATCGTTCACTCTCCCCTTTCTATTTCTGTTATTTTATTAATTTTTACTTCTCCTATTTTTTCTTGTAAATCTTTATCTTCTATATCGTAATAATCTACATCGTAATATATTAGTAGTTCTCCATAATAATCATCATAAATAACTGTTATTTTATATTCCTCTTTTGTTTTTTTAAGAGTAGAATAACATAAATGAATTACATCATCTTCTCTTTTTTTAATTTTATAAAAGTTTTCAATTATTTCATAAAATACTAATTTATCATACTCTCTCTCTTTAAACAAAACTACTTCTGAAGGAATAAATGTTTTTTCTTCAATGTATTTTAACATTAACATCACCTCTTATTTTATATAGGGTTATACAATAATAAATTTTTTTTCATTCATTCCTTCTAACGCAATAGCAATTGCCATAACTATATCATCATGCGTTCCTTTAGGATGGTAGTATCTACCCATTTCATCTATTTCTACCGATCCAAAATGTTGTTTCACTATCTCATCATCTAAAAGATGTAAACTTTCATCTCCCAATTTTACTAATATCCTTTCTATCATTTGGTTTCTATTCTTTTTTGTAGTTCTTATACTCTTCATATTTGGTCTAAATCCATATTTTTGGCATTCTTTTTTTATCTCTTCTCCCCATAAAGGAGCAAAATTGTTTTCAATCATAACTTCTTTAGGTTTATGTTTTATTATTTTTAAAGCGAATTTTCTTATAATATCTTTAGGATCTCCTTTTATAGCAATATAATCAAACATATAATAAACTCCATCTACATAATCTAAAAATACGATAGCTGCATAATCACTTTTACCACCTGTATCTATACCTGCTATAATTTTACCTTTTGGTTTATATTCGTTTTTCTTTACATCAAATAGAAACATATAAGGAGAGAATACAAATCCTCCATCTACATCAAACGAGGCTGCAATTTCTTGTTGGAATTTATGTTCTGGCATTAACATTTTCATTCTTTCTATCCATTTAGGATCTACCATTGGGTTGTCCCAACTAGCGTAATGAAACCCTGATATTTCTTCATTCATATTTTCTCTTCCCATTTTCCACATACGATAAAACCATCCGTTTCTTCCACGAGGAGTAGAATTTGCTATAACTATACCTAATCTCCCTGGTGATGCTAAACGAGGCACTAAACTTTCTTCCCATGCAACGTCTGGAATAAGAGCAGCTTCTGTTATTGCTAACAAATCTAATCCTACTCCTTTTAATTGTAAAGGTCTATCCGCCGACTTTCCTTCTATAACTGCTCCATTAAATAACTCTATAACAAATAAAGAGTTATTTTGTTTTTTAACAATATCAAAACCTAAACTATCTGATACTTGATCTAAAAAGGTAGTTAGGTATCTCCATTGTTGCCTTAAAATAGAATAAGTAGGAGCAAGATACCATAAATGAGCTATTGGTATCAACCTCTCTCCCTTTCTTTCTTCTGGAAGAGTTAAAGCAGTAACTACCAATTCTGCCGATGTTAAAACATCTTTACCCCATCTTGCTCCTGCAGCTATAAACTTCATTCTGGAAGGGAATGCATGCACAATTGCTTGAGTTTTATGAGGTTTATAAGGGAATTCTGCCATAAAATTCCTCCTTATATCTTTTTCAATAAAGAGAAGTATAAACTTTTAGCAAATCCCTCTATTATCTCTTTTAATTCTGGTCCTTTTACTGCACCAAATTGTTCATCAAAATCACTTTTATCAAAATCCCATTTTAAGAAACCTACTTCCCATAAGATAGCTGGCACTTTCATTCTTTCTATATACATTCCTCTTGTCCCCCACCTTGATGCATCTTTAATACCCCTCCAAACATATCCTTGTTCTTCATAAACTTTTTTTAATCTTTTGTTTAAATCAACAAATTCATGTTTAAATTTATGCAATAAATCTGACTGCACCCATAACTCTCCTCCATGAGCTGGTCTGTTAAAAGCATTGTAATGGACTGATATGTAAAAATCCCCTGCTTTTGGTAGATGCATCCTTTTATATAAAGGTTCTCCTACATCTTTCTTCCTTGTGAGGGAGATATGATGACAATGACAATAACCTGCTTTAATCTCTTCTCTTAAATCAAACACTGTATAAAGGTTTGCCTTATATTCGCATATACCTCCAGCGCATGCTCCTTTATCAAACCCACCTTTTTCATATGCACCATGCCCTGGATCTAACCATAATGTTTTAATCATTTACCATTCCTCCTTTACTTCTTTTAAAATACCGATAATTTCACCTTCTGAATTAACCACATACATAACTCCATTAATCTCCACAAAATCTAAATCTTCCTCTTCTATATTTACCAAACCTTGATAATCTGGTAAAATTTGGATATACCCATTGTCTAAAAACATATCTCATTCCCCCTAATATTATAATAGGGTATATAACAAAAAATTTTAAGAGAGGATGTGGTAAAATTGCAAGAAATCCTTAACCTATTACATAATAAAGTTTTACCCTTTATAGGAAGCGCTGTAGGATTGTTGTTTGCAATAAATATAAAAACTTTTGCATATGGGATGTTAGCATTGTTAATTTTGGTTATAATAGATCAGATAACAGGAGTTTGGGTATCCTTAAGGAATAAAACTTTTTCTACCAAACTTCTTGTTTCTAAAACTGTTAAAAAATTATTCACCTATTTTATGATATTGTTGGTGTTGGGAATTTCTGGTTTTGTTTTAAAGAGTATAGCAGGTGGTGTTGGTCTTGCAGTGGGATTTGTTGCTTTTGGGTATGGAATTGTATTAATTGTAGTAGCAGAAGTGTGGAGTATAATAGAGAATTTACAAACATTAGGATACACAATAAAAGTTGGTAAAACAGATGTTTTTGATAGTTTTCAAAAAAAATTAGAAAAAACAATAAAAGATGATGAGATATATTATTATGGAGAAGATGGAGGAGGAATATATGACGATGACGATCAGCCGTAAGGAAGCATTTGAGTTATACCTAAAGCTTACAAAACAGGCTGACATAATATGGAAAATATGGGAAGAAACAGAAAAACCTGAAGTTTTGCAACAATATGTAAATTTAATAGGAGAGATAAGAAAATTAATAAAAGACTTTAAACTTGATGAAGTAAATTTTAAAAGGTATGAACTTGAAAACAAAAAACTTGAGTCTTCTCTTCCTACAGAACAATCAGAAACTCCTGTTTTGCAAATAACTTTCACTCCTACATATAAAACATTAACAGAAAAAGAAAAAAGGAAGAAGAAGAAAAAAAGAAAAAAGAAGAACCC
>Ga0256838_1000584_pt1 | contig 21187 bp, 22 predicted proteins | sample 4571419metaG_FD_185978 | JGI IMG/M metagenome (GOLD analysis project Ga0256838, IMG submission 185978) | Hydrothermal vent microbial communities from Guaymas Basin, Mexico - 4571-419 | ecosystem: Environmental > Aquatic > Marine > Hydrothermal vents | place: Mexico: Guaymas Basin | collected...
AATCAATAAGCGATGTAAGCTGGTCTAAATTTGTAGAGTTTCTAAAATATAAAAGTGAGTGGTATGAAGCAAAACTGATTCAAATAGATAAATTCTTCCCGAGTTCAAAAACTTGCAGTGTATGCGGGTATAAAATAGATAAACTTCCATTGTCAAAAAGAAAATGGACTTGTCCTTATTGCAATACCACTCACGATAGAGATATAAATGCGGCAAAGAATATACTAAAATTTGCATTATCAGGGACGGAACAGCCCGTTGAGCCTGTGGAGGTGTGCCAAAAGGCAACCGTTGAAGCAGGAAGCCCTGACTTTGGCACTAGCTTTGCTGGTAGGTTGGTGTGGCTCTGATTTAGTCAGGGTAGTTCACAAAGTGTTACATCTTGATATTCATCTGACCTATTCTATAAAGTGCAAAGTCATATTTTAAAGGGTCGTTTTTATCAAACTCTTTTAATTTTTCAGTAAGTTCTATTGCCGCTTGTAAATCATACGTTTTTCTTTTTAATAGACCTAAATTTAAAGATACTTTATGAGTATGGGTATCAAGGGGTATTATTAAGTCTTTTTTATCAACTCCTTTCCAGAGTCCTAAATCAAGAGAGTCTTTTCTTACCATCCATCTTAAAAACATATTCCATCTTTTATAAGGGCTGACTCCTTTAGTTTTGTTTAGAGGGATTTTCCCTATTAAAAACTCATATCCTTTTGAATTATAGCTGCTTAGTGAATAAATTGTTTTTATAATTTCTCTTATTCCGTCTATTGAATTTTTTGTTTTTTTATATCCTTTTAAAAAAAGCTCGTTTAAAGAATATTTTTCCTTCATTTTTTTTATTGTATTTAAAAACTCTCTTACATCATCTTTTGTCTGGAACCTGTAATATGCTCCGTTAGAATTTAGATTTTCTAAATCTAAAGAGTTTAAAAATTTAAGAATAGCTTTTACGTTTCCATATGCAAAAAGTGCCGCAATTAGAGCAATATATTCATCATTATATTTTTTTGCAATCATTATTGGGTCTAATTTTTGTTCATTTACTTCATAAATATTATTTTTTATTAATTCATCTAATTTCGCTTTTATATCCATTGAGTCCCTTTTTATAAACTTTTGTGATATAATTATATAAAAAAGGAGAAGCAAATGGTTATCAGAGGAGAGGCGAATTTAATAAAAGTATATGATTTAACTCCGCTTGTAGATATTGAAAACTATGATTTAAGTGATGCAAAAGAACTTGAAAAATTTCAAGAAGCAGTGATGAGTTTTATTGATGCAGGAGAAGCTGAGGCTGTTGATTTGCCGGAAGATTTAATAGGTGTTGTACCAGATACAGCTGAAATTGAAATAGAAGATGAAATTTATACATTTGAGGATGTTGAGTATATAAATAAAAGTGTAGATGAGCTTATAAGTGAAAATTTTGAAGAGGGAGATGTTTTGTTTTTACTTCAGGGAAACGGAGATGGTTATTTTGAGTATGAAGAAAATCCAAGTATTGATGAGGTAAAAGTAGGATATACAGCGTGTGATGTAGATACTCCTAATGAGCCTGTTTATAACTTTTTTTGCGATTTAATGCTTCCAAAAATTGTAGAAGTTGATGGTGAGAGAATAGAGTGTGTTGCAAGTAACTTTTATCCAAAAGATACTATGATTGGTGAAGTTTATGTAGTAAGAGTAAATGAAGAGGGTGGAAAATATTTAGAAAGAGTGGCTGAGATTGATGTAATGCATTTTCACTGGGATTTGTTTGAAGACATTATCCAAGTTGATTATGATGAGCCTATTGCTTGATGCCAAAAAGGGCATCAAGCATTTGATTTATAGTTGTGATTACTTTGGCATTTGCCTGATAACCTCTTTGAAATTTTTCAAGATTAATTAGCTCTTCATCTATATTTACACCGCTTATTGCGTAATATTGATTTTGAATGCTTGTTAATAATGTTGAAGTTGTTTCTTTTTTTTCACTTATATTTTGGGTTTTTATAGCAAGCGATGAAGTTGTTTGTCGGTAAAAACCTAAAATTGTATCGTTTATAATCTGGTTGTCTTTGTAAAAGGTTATTTTTTTGCTTTGAAGCTGCAATATTGCATTTGCCACTTCATTATCACCTTGAGCCGGAGATTTGTTTGCGTGTATTTTGCTTGGGTCTTTTTTTAAATCTTTTCTTAAATTTATTGTAGCAGCATCTGTTCCGTTTAAAAATTTGTTAATTCCAAAAGCACCTCCAAAATTTGCACTGTCTTCATCTAAACCTACGTAAATATTTTCCTCTTTTTGAATTAAAGAAAATTTGCCTCCGGCTATTGAGGCTTTATATAAATCGTCAAAGTCGTTATTTGAGTTGTTGTCGTTGTTATCATCTATATTTGGGGTGTTTATTTGAGATATGATACCCTGTATTGTTGAATATCTTGGGTCTGTTGAATCCATATTTATGTTTATTGTTCTTTTTGCTAAAATGTTTCCATTCTCATCATAAGCAACTACATCAAAACTTCCGTTTTGCAAAGGTATAGGCAGGTCTGTGGAATTTATCTGTTTTAATGGTATGTATTCAATTTCCCCTAAAGCGCTAAAAAGCATACTTCCGTCATCTTTTACTAAAATATTAGGAGATGTCTGAGTTGGTGTTGATGGGGTGAAGTTTCCGTTTTTATCATAACTTCCTTTTACAAATTTGATTTCTCCGTTTGTAATATATGCTCCGTAATTGGCATTATTGTCGTTGTTATAAATAGAGCTGTTTATATCATCAATGATTTCATTTATACTTTTTGTAGAATCGATGTTTATTGAAATGTCTTTTATGTGATTCCCTTTTTCATCATATGTAGAGAGTGTCATTATTCCGTCATTTACTGGATGTTTTAGTTTTTTTTCTACAATAGGCAGCGGAGTGTTTGCAAGTTTTGATGAAATGCTTATTGGAGTGTATAAAGAGTCTGTTTGGACGTTTTCTTGGGCTGAGTATGAATAAATTGAGTTTATATTTCTAATCATTCCTTCGGCTAAAGCATTTAAAGATGAAAGCATATCTCCTATATTTCCGTCTTTAGAGCTTCCGTCTTCATTAAATTCATACCCTCTTATTTCTAAAAGACCGCCTATTTCACCCCCTATATTTTTTGTTATATTTGCTAAAGAGTAGTTGTCTTTTTTTATGCCGATATCATAATTTCCTTTATTGTCTATTAAGTGAAGCTCTTTATAATCATTACCTTCAAGTAAAACATATCCTCCTAGTGTGATTTCATATCCTTTTGAATAGTCTATACTCTCTTCTCCTTGTGCGTTGTATGAACTTATATCGGTTTTATAAATTTTTACATCAAGAATTTCTTTTAATCTTTTCTCAAGTGCGTCTCTTTTGTCTCTTAATTCATTTGCATAAGAGATGTTATTAGCTTCGTTTTTGGTAATGTCTTTGTTTAAGGATGCTATCTGTTTTAATATATTGTTAGCTTCATCTGTTTTAGCTTTTATATCTTTATTTATATTTTTTTGGATATCTTTTAGCTTTTGAGTTAGCTGATGAAAAATGTCGCTAAGTTTTATGGATTCCTGGGCTAATACCACTTTTGCACTTGAATCATTCGGATTGTTAGATAGAGTCTGCCATGCATTAAAAAACTCTTCAATGTCTTTGGCTAATCCTTCATCCTGAACATCTGGAAAATAGGTTGCAATTTCTTTTAAGTATTTTTCCATATTTTCATATTTTTTAAAGGTTGTGGAGGTTGTGGATAATCTGTTAAATAAAAATGTATCGGTAATTCTGTAAATTTTGCTGATTTCAACCCCTGTGCCTATATCACCTGGAATTGAGTTAATTGCAGGCAGGGAATTAAAAACAGCCCTTTCTCTTACATAATCGGGGTTTGAGGCGTTTGATATGTTGTTTGAAGTGGTTTGAATTGCTGTTTGATGAGCGTTAAGTCCGCTTAAGGCGGTTGAGAGGGATGATGAAATTGCCATTTTAAGCCCTTAAAGAAAGATTTGAATTAAAATTGGCTTTTTCTGTATAACTTATTTGCTCTTCTTGTTTTATTTTATTTACTAAAGTATTATAAAAATTTGCAACGCTTAAAGCTAAGCGGGAAAATAGTTTGTGTTTTTTATAAAAAATATTTAATTTTTCTTTGAATTCATTAAACAAAATTTCTTCTTCAGGTGAAAAAATACTCTCTATTGGTCTGTTTCTTGCTACAAGTATTGAATCTATTTCACTTTTTAAAACAGAAAAATTTTTAGCAAGCTCTTCTTTTAATTTGGTGTTTTTAAAAACTTCTTCGTGTTTTGCCTGTTTTATATTTTTAATATCTTCATCTGTTATTTTTATAAGTTCGTTTAAGATGGCAATTGTTTGGTTTAATTTTTGTATTAACATTTTTTCCCCTTTAAATTAAAGGTCAGGATTATAAAAGAGCCTTTGCCATAGCTTTTGCGGTTTGTTGAATATCTATTTTGTATTCTCCTTTGTTAATGGCTCTTTTTATCTCCTCAACCCTTGATATTGTCTGAGTCTGTTGAGTTTTTATGTTTGGTTTTTTAAACTGCATAGCTTCAAAACTTGTTGATGTTGAAATTTTTCTTATCATATCTACCTTCTTTTTATAGAGATTTTATCTCTAAATCGGCATTTAAATTTTTTGTTTTAAATAATCAAACAAAAGCTTTGAATATCCAAAATTTCCGCTTATTTCCTGAGATAGATTTTCTTGGTACATTGATTTGTAAATCTTTTCTCCCGCAGATTTTGGAAAAAGGCTTTCTTTAGAATCCATTGCCTCTTTTAGATAAAAGTTTAAAATTTCACTTTCAAATTTGTCGCAAACCTCTTTTAGTTTTTTTAGATTTTCATTTTTGTAGTTTGATGTCTCAAAGGTGTTTAGGTTTATTTTCATTTTTGCTCCTTAATTTACTATAAGTTTTGCATTAATGGCATTAGACGCTCTTAAATTTTCAAGTATAGCAATTACATCCTGTGGAGATGCTTTTACTTTTTGTAAATTTTGAGTAAGTTCTAAAACAGTTGTTTTTTTTGTAATTTTTATTGTGAAATCTCCATAAATAATTACCGTAGGTTCTACCATTATATCACTTCCAGCAACAACCGTTCCTGTTCTTTCATCAATTACAATAATCGCCTCTTTTGGAACATTTACGTTTAAATCTTCAATCTGAGCTAAAAATTCAGGCATAGAGAGCTTTTCTGGTTTTTTAAGTTTTACGGTTCTTGGGTCTATTGCTATTGCCACTTTTTGTTTAAAAAATGAGTTGATTGTTTTTTGAACGTTTATTGCAAGTTTAAAATCGCTTTTTTTTAATGATAAAGTTGCAAAATTTTGATGGTAAATATCCCATACAACTGCTCTTTCGACTGTAGCCCCGTTTAATACCTTAACTGTTGTTGTGAAATGTTTTTGCTTTTTACCGCCTTTTAGATTAAATCCGCCCATTGTAATTGGACCTTGTGCAAGGGCGTAGATTTTTCCATTAACTCCTTTTAGTGGAGTTATAAGCAAAACTCCCCCTTGAAGAGATTTTGCATCTCCTATTGAAGATACTGTTACATCAATTTTGTCTCCTTCCCTTGCAAATGGAGGGAGTGTTGCAGTTACCATTACAGCCGCTACGTTTTTTGATTTTATGTCTTTTGGGTCAAGTTTTACATTTACGTTTTTAAGAAGGTTTGAGAGGGTTTGGTTTGTAAATTTTGAAGAACTGTCGCCACTGCCGTTAAGACCTACTACAAGTCCGTATCCTATAAGCTGGTTGTCTCTAACTCCAACAACAGAGGCTACATCTTTTATCTTTTGTGCGTTTAATATTACAGCAAAAAAAATCAGTATTAAAATTCTCAAAGCCGTGCCTTTTTAAAAGGCACAGCAAAAAGTGTTCCTAAAAATATCTAACTATTAATTTTCCGTCTTTTTCATAAAAATCATATACATTTTTTTCAGTTTTAAGCTCTTCAATAAAGTTTTTGTCGAAGTTTTCATATTCTACTATTTTAAATTTTTTAACAGGTTTCATTTTTATAATGGCAATTATCCACAAAATTCCTATAAAAGTAGCAAAAATCAAAAACTCTTTTAACATTCCCTTGTTTAAAAACCATCCGGCAACTGCGCCTCCTAAGAAAATTCCAAGGTATTGGATTGTGTTTGAAGTAGAAAGGGCTGTCGCTTTTTGATGAGCCATAGCAACTTTACTGACAAAGCTTTGAAGCACAGGCTCAAGAAGATTGAATCCAAAGAAAAATGCAATTACTCCAATTAACGCTACTAAGTAGTTTTTGATTTCAACTCCTATTAAAAAAAGCACTAAAGCCAAAGTGATACTAACAGCCGATAAGATAAATACAAATTTTCCTTTACCTTTTTTTTCAGCCAAAATAGCTCCCATAGGAAGTGCAAAAAATCCAAAGACAAGGGCAGGTATATAAACTTTGTAAAGTTCAGTTTTGTCCCATCCGAAAATTTTTGTAAAAATTAAAGGAATTAAAAGGAAAAATACGCTCATAAGCCCTTTTTGCATAAAACCTGAAAAGAATAGTTTTAATAGTTCTTTGTGTTTTAAAATATCTTTTAAAGAAGTGTTTTGTGGCATATGATGAACGATTTTTGGAGCTGGAGGTACTTTTTTTATAACAATCCATATTGAAACTAAAGCCAAAAAGGCGGTTAATAAAAAGAGTTTATCAACTCCGTATTTTGCACCAATAGTAGGTCCAAGTATCATAGAAACAGCAAAGCTTAACGCAATAAACTGACCCATTCTCGCAAACGCTTTTGCACGGGTGTTTTCATCTGTAAGGTCTGCAATATAAGCTAAAATAACCCCTCCAATTGCTCCTGCTCCTTGAAGCAGTCTTCCAAAAATGAGCATATAAATGTTTGTTGAAAAGGCACACACCAAACTTCCAAGAAAAAGTAAGAAAAGTCCGACTACCAAAATAAGTTTTTTATCGTATTTATCGGCAAGTTTTCCAAAAGGAATTTGCAAAAATATCTGAGACAAAGCATAAGCACCAAGTGCAACCCCTACACTAAATTCATCAGCCCCTGCTAAATGCATCGCATAAATAGCAAGGACAGGCATTACAATAAAAAGCCCTAAAAACCGAATAGCCATTAGAAGGCTTAAATAAATCATTTTTATCCTTTTTTGATGGAATTATACATCAATATAGTGTTTTTGTTTTTTTTCAAAATATACAAGTTTATTTACTGAAAATTTTTTTAGTTTCTCTAAAGCCACTTCATATCCAAAGCCGACTTGCTCAGGAGAGTGGGCGTCTGAGCTTAGTGTAATATCAATACCTTCATCTATTATCATCTCAAATAGTTCATCCGATGGATAAAGTTCTTTTACAGGTTTTCTTAGCCCTGCTGTATTTATTTCAACTGCCATATTGGCTTTTTTTATGGCTTTAATGGCGTTTTTTGCAATGTCTTTTATATTTTTTTTAGGTTTGTGGCCAAATACTTTGACAAGGTCAATGTGTCCTACTATCTGAAAGAGTTTTGATGATGCCATTTTTTCTATGTACTCAAAATACTCTTTATAAACATCATCAACATCTCTATCTTCCCACTCTTTTATAAATTCAGGATTATCAAACCCCCAGTTATCAAGAAAATGAACACTTCCTATTAAATAATCAACATCTGCTGTTAATACTCTTTTATCAAGATATTTTGTAGGGGTAAAATCCACTTCGTATCCAAGTAAAATTTTTATTTTGTCTTTATATTGTTTTTTTAATGAGTTTATTTCGTTTTCGTAATTTTTCATATCATTAAAACTCATTCTATATTTTTTATCAAATTCCATAGGAGCGTGGTCGGCAAAACCGTATATTTTAATCCCTTTTTTTATTGCATTTTTAATATACTCCTGAGGTTTTCCCTGTGCGTGGTTGCAAAGAGGTGTGTGATTGTGTAAATCTACCATATTTTGCCTTTTTAGATGAAATTATATATAATAAACTAAAAAAAGAGGTGCCTATGACACAAGAAGAGCTTGACGCTTTGTTAGAGGGGGAAGAGAAAACACAAGATGATGTTGTAAGCAGTGAAGAAAAAGAAGAAATATATCCTCCTCCAGCAGATGATAAGCATAAAGTTGTAGCCCAGCTTGATGAGGTTACAAAAGAGAGTGAGGAAAAAGCTTCTGAAGTATTAGAAATAATTTCTTCTATATCCGAAGATGTTGAAACATTAACTCAGGGCTTTAAAGAAGTTTTAGATGTTTTAAAACACGAAAAAGAGATTTTTGAAAAGCTTTATAAAAAGTTTCCTAATATAAAACTTTTTTCTGATGAAGTAGAAAAATTAACGCAGGAAATTGAAAAAATAAAAAATCTTTTAAATGTTTCTGAGGAGATGGAAGAGAGACTTTTTAACGCTCTTGAGATTATGCAGTATCAAGATATCCACAGACAAAAAATTGAAAGAGTTATTAATATTATGAGGGCTTTAATAAAATATATGAACAAGCTTTTTGAAGGAAAAGTTGCAGATGAAGAGAGGGTAAAAAGTGCTGAATATATCCACGGAGACAATGATGAGATTGTAAGTGATGAAGATATTGAAAAATTACTTAAACAGTTTGGAGTGTAAATTATGAAAAGACCAGAACTATTAGCCCCGGCGGGAGATTTTGAAAAATTAAAAATAGCAATAGAGTATGGAGCAGATGCTGTATATGCAGGGGTTAGTCATTTTTCTCTTAGATGCCACTCTGGAAAAGAGTTTGATTATGAAACTTTTAAAGAGGCTGTGGATTATGCCCATAAAAGAGGGGTTAAGGTATATGCTACGGTAAATTCTTTTCCTTTTGAAAACCAGCTTCCTTTAGTTGAAGAGCATATTAAAAGATTAAAAGAAATAGGCGTTGATGCTATGATAATATCTACCATTGGCGTTATGAAAAAAGCAAGAGAAATTGCACCTGAGATTGATATTCACGTATCAACCCAGGCAAATGCTTTAAATTCTTGGGATTATGAAGCTTTTAGGGACCTTGGGGCAAAAAGGATAATTGCTGCAAGAGAGAGTTCTTTAAAGGATTTAGTAAAGATAAAAGAAAAAGTTCCGGATATTGAAATTGAAATTTTTGTGCATGGGGCTATGTGTTTTGCATATTCCGGAAGATGTCTTTTAAGCGCCGTTCAGTTTGGAAGAAACCCGAACAAAGGCAGTTGTGCAAACGATTGTAGGTATCCTTATGTTTTATATGCCGAAAATCCAGAAACCGGTAAAATGTTTAAACTTGAAGAGTATAGTGATGGAACTTATATTATGAATGCAAAAGATTTATGTTTAATTGAACATATTCCTGAAATTTTAAAATCCGGTGCAATTGACAGTTTAAAAATAGAAGGGCGTACAAAGGCGCCTTATTATGTAGGGGTTATTACAAAAGCTTACCGCGAAGCTATTGATGAATTTTTAAAAACCGGAAAATGTGATTGTAAGAAATATCTTGATGAGATTTTAACTACTAAAAACAGAGGCTTAACCGATGCGTATCTTGTAAAAAGACCATATGAAAGAGACGATACCCAAAACCTTGAAACATCTTTAACATACGGGGAGTGGCAGGTTAGCGGAATTGTGAATGAAGATGAAGAGACGTTTATGTGTAAATATAAAACTTTTCCGGGAGATGAGGTTGAGATTGTAGCGCCAAAAAATGCTAAAATTTCAGAATGTGAAAATGAAATAGGTAAAATTTATAATGACAACGGCAAATGGAAGCTTAAGTTTTATAAAATTGTTACAAAAAACGGCAAAGAACTTGATGCAGTTCATAGTGGTAATTTAAATCCTATAAAACTTCCTTGTAAGTTGCCGTATTTAACCTTTCTTAGAAAAAAAGTGGATTTTAGTCCAAACGGGATATAAGGAGAAGTAATGAGATTTATAAGTATTTTAATGGGAAGTAAGAGTGATTATGAGGTTATGAAAGAGGCTGCAAAAGTACTTGAAAAGTTTCAAATTCCATATGAGCTTATAGTAACATCGGCTCACAGAACGCCGGATAGGACTCACAGTTATGTAAAAGAGGCAGAAGAGAGAGGTGCTAAAGTATTTATTTGTGGAGCCGGGATGGCTGCTCATTTAGCCGGGGTTGTAGCAAGTCTTACTACAAGGCCTGTAATAGGGGTTCCAATGCCTACAGGTATGATGGACGGGCTTGATGCACTTTTATCTACTGTTCAGATGCCAGGAGGTATGCCTGTTGCAACTGTTGCCGTTGGCAAAGCCGGGGCGAAAAATGCGGCTTATCTTGCTCTTCAGATTTTAGCAAACAGTGATGATGAATTAAAAGCAAAACTTGAAGAAGACAGAATCGCACAGGCTAAAAAAGTTGAACTTGATTCAAAAGAAGTGGAAGTAAGACTTGATTAATGCAGACCTGGCTTAGTATTGATGAGTTTTCTAAACTTATTGGTAAAAATAATAATGAGATTTTAAAACTTTGCAAAGAAAAAAGACTTAATTGTAAAAAACAGAATGGAAAAATTTTTATAGAAGTAGAGCAAATGGCAAAGTCCCTTGTTCCTTTGCCGGAACTTGAAATTATAGAAAAAGAAAATTCTATTGCAGAAAAAACGATAAATATGCTTTTAATGCTTCATGAAAAAATTTTAATAAGCAAAGATGAAACCATTGAAGCGCTAAAAGAGGAAAATGATTTTTTAAAACATTCGATTTATTCAATTCAGGAAGATTATGAAACTCAAAAAAAAACGCTTGAGAGACTTCAGAAACAACTTGAGCTTTGTCAGGAAGAACTTGAGTTTTGTAGAAGAAAATATAAGCTTATGTGGGGAAAAGTTTTAAAAAAAGAGACAGATTTAAAAAATGAAAATAAAGAAAAGGAGGAGAAATGAGTCAAAAAAGAGTTGTGCTTTTTACAGCGCCTGGGTGTGTATGGTGTACAAAAGCCGAGCAGTTTTTTAGAAAAAACAAAATAAGATATAAAAAGATAGATATAAGTAAAGACACTAAAGCTGCAAAAGACTGTGAAAGACACGGGTGCAGGGGAGTGCCTGTAATTTTAATCGGCAGTAGATGGATTTGTGGATTTAACGAGCCTGTGATTAAAAGGGAGCTTGGAATTAAATGAATATAGCAAGAGAGTGTTATTTATGTATTTACAAGCAGGTTTTTAAGCTTGCAGACAAGTTTTGTAAAGATGATAAGTGTGCAAGCAATATTTTAAAAGAGGGGGCAAGAATACTTAGTAAATATGACATTAATGTTACCCCTCCTGAAATTGCAAGGGAAGAGTATGGAAAGGTCAGTGAAATTTTAGGGATTGAAGATTTGTTTGAAAAAGAGAAAAAAGAGGCTATTAAAGAGGCTTTAAGGTTTAAACCTATCTTAAAACTCAGGCTTTTTGAATCAAAAAACCCTCTTTATGACGCGTGTAAAATTGCAGTTGCGGGTAATGTAATTGACCTTGGTGTTCATCATGAATATAATCTTGAAGAAGAGATACAAAAAATTTTTGAAATGGATTTTAAAAAAAATGATTTTGATGAATTTAAAATAAACGTTAAAGATAGTGAAACTATCTGTTATCTTGCCGATAACGCCGGAGAGAATGTTTTTGATGAGCTTTTGATTGAAACTATAAAAGAGATTAACCCTGATGTTAAAGTGTATTATTTTGTAAGGGGAAAACCTGTAATTAATGATGTTACCCTAAAAGATTTAGTGGGACTTGATATTTTTGAACTTGCCGAGGTTGTAGATACAGGTGTAGATACCCCTGGTTTTCATTTAAAATTTGCAAATGAGGTTTCAAAAAAAATTTTTTATAATGCGGATATGGTAATAAGCAAAGGAATGGGTAATTTTGAGTGTCTTTTTGATGAGTGCGGCAGGGAAGTGTTTTATCTTTTTAAAGTAAAATGCGAAGTGGTTGCACGTGCAAGCGGTGCTGAGGTTGGAGATTATATGCTTTTTAAAGGAGAAAAATAATGTATTTTAGTGATTTACTCTTAAAACTTCAGGAATTTTGGAAAAATAAAGGTTGTAATATTGTAATGCCTTATGATTTTCCAAGCGGGGCTGGGACTTTTCATCCGGCAACTTTGCTTAGAAGTCTTGAGAAGGGTCCTTGGAATGTAGCTTATGTGGCGCCAAGCCGCCGCCCGACTGACGGAAGATACGGTGAAAATCCAAACCGTCTTGGAAGTTATTATCAGTTTCAGGTAATTATGAAGCCAAGCCCCGATAATATTCAGGAGATGTATCTTGAGAGTCTTGAATATTTGGGGCTTAATTTAAAAGAACACGATGTAAGGTTTGTGGAAGATAACTGGGAGAGCCCTACTCTTGGAGCATGGGGGCTTGGATGGGAAGTTTGGCTTGACGGTATGGAAGTTACCCAGTTTACATATTTTCAGCAGGTAGGAGGGCTTAAAACATTTCCGGTGCCTGTTGAAATTACATACGGGACTGAGAGACTTGCTATGTATCTTCAGGGTGTGGATAACGTATACGATATTAAATGGAACGAAAACACAACTTACGGGGATATGCATAAAAGAAGCGAATTTGAGTTTTCTAAATACAATTTTGAGATTGCAGATACTAAAATGCTTTTTAGATGGTTTGAAGATAGCAGAAATGAAGCAAAAAGGTGTATTGAGGCAAAACTTCCACTTCCGGCTTATGATTATACAATTTTTGCGAGTCATATTTTTAATGTTCTTGATGCAAGAAAAGCGATTTCACAGACAGAAAGACAAAACTATATCTTAAAAATCCGCGAGCTTGCAAAAGCGGTGGCAGAGCTTTATGTTGAAATTCACAATGGAGAAAAAAGTGAAAGTTAGAACAGTTTATGATATTTTAAATGAAATAAGCCCATTTGAATATCAAGAAGAATGGGATAACAGCGGTTTGAATGTGGGGGATTACAACCAGGATATTGAAAAAATTTATATCTCTTTGGATATAGATGACGGGGTTATAGAAGAGATAGAGCCAAATTCTTTGCTAATAACTCATCATCCGCTGATTTTCAGGGGAATAAAAAAAGTAATTCCAAATAGGTTTTCAACAAAATATTTAATTTCTTTAATTCAGAAAAACTGTGCTTTGATTGCGATGCATACAAATTTTGACAAAACCCATCTTAACCACTATTTTGCCACAAAGGTTTTAGGACTTGAAGGTGATGAAGAGGAGTTTGTTTTTTACAGTGATGTGTTTATGGATTTTGATGAGCTTGTAAAGCTGGTAAAAGAAAAAATGGATTTAAATATCTTAAAAGTTGTAAAAGCAAACGATTTTGTAAAAAAGGTGGCTGTTACCACAGGGGCCGGAATGAGTCTTTTAGATAATATAAAGGCTGATTGTTTCTTAACGGGCGATATAAAATATCATGAAGCTATGGATGCAAAATCAAGGGGAATTTCTTTAATTGATATAGGTCATTATGAAAGTGAGAGATATTTTGTGGATGTTTTAAAAGATGCTTTTAGAGATGTGGAAATAGAGATTGTAAAAACAAACTCTAAAAACCCTTTTAGCTTAATTTGATATAATTTCAATAAAAAAGGCTAGGAATGAATAAATTTTTAAAAGAGCTGATTGAACTGAATAGATTAGAGAGAAAATTAAAAGAGCTTGAGCCTGTAGAAGCGAGTATTAAAGCGCCTCTTTTAAAGCTTGAAAATCAAAAAAAATCTCTTGAAGAGAGACTTGAAAAGCTTGAGGATGAAATTAAAAACCTTAAACTTAAAAAAAGCAAAAATGAACTTTTAATTGCGGAACTTAAAGATAAATTAAAAGATATTGAAGAAAAACAAAACAAAGTAAAAACAGAAAAAGAGTTTAAAGCGCTTCAGATTGAAGAAGAGCTTGCGCGTGAGCAAATTGAAGCGGCAAATGATGAAATTGCAAGGTTTGAAAAAATAATTGAGCAAAAAGAGGAAGAAAAAAAAGAGCTTTTAAAAGATATTGAAAAAATTGATGCCGATATTACAATTACAAAAATGGATGTTGATAAGAAACTTGAAGTTGTGGAAAAACAAAAAGAGGAAATTTATAAAAAAAGAGAAGATTTAATTAAAAATATGAATCCTCAAATTTACAGATTTTATGAAAAAATCAAAAGATGGGCTGGAATTACGGCGGTAACGCCTATTAAAAAGCAGGCTTGCACGGGATGTAATATGAAAATAAATGACAAAATTTATTCAGAAGTTTTAAAAGGTGAAGAAATAGTTAGTTGTCCTCATTGCGGAAGAGTTTTATATATTGAGGAAGAAGACAAAATTCAAGAGTAATGACGTTTTTTTATTATTTTTTTGCACTTTTTATTTATTTTATTTCTCTTCCTTTTTTGATTTTTTTATTTTTTAAAAAAAAATATCACCGCTCAGTTCCTGCACGTTTTTTCCTTTATAAAAACCCTCCTTTTTCAAAAAAAGATTACCATTTTCACGCCTGTTCGTTTGGAGAGGTTAGAGCTTTAAAACCTCTTTTTGAAGTTTTTAAAAATCCAAATATTTCCGTAATTACCCAAACAGGATTTAATGAAGCAAAAAAATACGGGGATGTGAGGTTTTTGCCTTATGAGATATTTTTGCCTTTTTGGTTTAGGGAGTGTAAAAGTCTTGTTGTAATGGAGGCTGAGCTTTGGTATATGCTTTTTTTAATGGGAAAAAAAAGGTGTAATAAGACTGTTTTGCTTAATGCCAGAGTTTCTGATAGAAGTTATAAAAGGTATCTTAAATTCAGGTGGTTTTACAAGCATATTTTTAAAAACATAGATATTGTTTTAGCCCAGAGTGAAACTGATAAAAAAAGACTTATTGAACTTGGTGCAAAAAATGTTGAGGTTGTAGGAAATATTAAAACTTACTTCAATCCTCTCATTACAAAAAAATATAAAAAAGTAAAACCTCTTATTGTGATTGCCTCAACCCACGATAAAGAAGAAGAACTTATTTTAAAAAATCTTGATTTTAACGGATATCAGATTGTAATAGCTCCAAGACATCCCGAGAGGTTTTTAGAAGTAGAGAAATTTTTAAAAAAATTTTCAAAAGAGAGAAAAAAAAGTTTTTCAAAACTGAGTGAAATAGATGAAAATCTGCAAACCGACATTATTTTAGACGATAAATTAGGGGAACTTGTAAATCTGTACTCTATAGCCGATGTTGTAATTCTTGGAGGAAGTTTTGTAGATAATGTAGGCGGACATAATCCAATAGAAGCCGCGTTTTTTAACGTGCCAATTATCAGCGGGAAATATTTTTTTAATCAGCACGCTCTTTATAAAGAAGTTGAAGGGATTGAGATTACATCTTTAAAAGATTTAAATAATACTTTAAAAAAAGTGAAACCCACTTTTATTAAAAATAAAGTGAATTTAAATAAAATTGTAGATTTTATAAGGAGAGACAGTGGTGTATGAAATAAAAAAAAATAGAGTAATTTTAAATATTAAAGCTCAACCCAACTCTTCAAAAAATAAAATTGCCGGAATTTATGGGGATGCAATTAAGATTAACATAAAAGCCCCGGCGGTTGAGGGTGCGGCGAATAAAGAGCTTATAAAATTTATTTCTAAAACTTTTAAAATTCCAAAAAGTGAAATTGAAATAAAAGGTGAGACAAGCAAAAATAAAAAGCTTATTTTACCTATTAATGATAGGGTAAAAGAGTTTATAGAGACTTTAAATTAATACCGAATTTTTTATTTAATTTTAAAAGGCAAAAAATGACAAACAGCGAAATTGCAAAACTTTTGGCAAGAACTGCAGATTTACTTGAAATAAAAGGGGAAAATCCTTTTAAAGTCAGGGCTTACAGAAATGCGGCAAGGATAGTTGAAAATTCAAGCAAAGATTTTGAAAAGCTTGTAAAAGATGGGTTTGATTTAACAAGGCTTCCTGGAATTGGAAAAGATTTGAGCGAATATATAAAAGAGATTGTTTTAACAGGTAAATTTTCAAAACTTGAAGAGTTAAAAAAAGAGCTTCCATCAGGGCTTTTAGAGATGTTAAGCATTGAGGGGCTTGGTCCAAAGAGGATAAAGCAGATTTATGATGCTTTTCATATAGCTTCACTTAGTGAGCTTAAAAAGTATGCAGAAAACGGAGAACTTGCAAAGCTAAAAGGTTTTGGTCCAAAGCTTATTGACAGGATTTTAAAAGGGGTTAAGCAATTAAAAAAGGCTGGGGTGAGATTTTTATGGGCTGAGGTTGAGAGTGTGGCAAATGAGTTAAAAGAGTATCTTTTAAAATTTGAAGGTGTTGAAGTTGTAGAAATTGCAGGGAGTTTTAGAAGAAAAAAAGAGAGCGTGGGGGATTTGGATGTTTTAGTAATTGCAAAAGACTATGGGAAAGTTAGCGAATATTTTGTTAAATTTCCAAAGGTAAAAGAGGTTCACTCAGCCGGGCTTACTCGCTCAACCGTATTCTTGGAAAATTCTCTTCAAGTCGATTTAAGGGCTGTAAGTCGTGAGAGTTACGGGGCTGCACTTCACTATTTTACAGGAAATAAGGCTCATAATATTGAGATAAGAAAAATAGCTATTGAAAAAGGGCTTAAAGTTAATGAGTATGGGGTTTATAGGGGTGAAAAAAAAATAGCCGGAAGAACAGAGGAGGAGGTTTATGAGGCTGTTGGACTTTGTTATATAGAACCGGAACTCAGAGAAAACAGGGGGGAGATTGAGGCTTGTTTGGAAAAAAGACTTCCAAATTTAATAGAGTTAAAAGATATTAAAGGTGATTTGCATATGCATACAACTTACAGCGACGGTGCTGATAGTATAGAAGAGATGGTAAAAAAAGCGATTGAAAGGGGGTATGAGTATATTGCAATTACAGACCACTCAAAAAGACTCTTAGTTGCTAACGGCCTTGATGAAAAAAGGCTTTTAGAGCAGCTTGATGAGATTGAGAAATTAAGGGAAAAATACCCTCAGATAAAAATTTTAAAAGGAGCTGAGGTTGATATTTTAGAAGACGGAAGTCTTGATTTTGATGATGAAATTTTAAATAGGCTTGATGTTGTAATAGGGGCAATTCATTATAAATTTAACCTCTCAAAAGAAGCCCAGACTAAACGTATCTTAAAAGCATTTGAAAAAATAGATATTTTAGCCCACCCTCAAAACAGGCTTATTAATAAAAGAGAGGGAATTGAGGCTGAATGGGATGAGGTATTTAAAAAAGCAAAAGAGATGGGAGTTGTTTTAGAGATAAATTCTCAGCCTGATAGGCTTGATTTAAGTGACATTTTGGCAAAAAAGGCAAAAGAAATTGGATGTAAATTTGCCATAAATTCAGATGCACATAATGCAAAGATGCTTGAGTTTGTAAAATACGGAATTAATCAGGCAAGAAGAGGGTGGATTGAAAAAGAGGATGTAATTAATGCTTTAGGATTTAATGATTTTATTAAAATCTTTTTCAAACAGAAATAAATCTCTTTTTATTTTTTTTATCGCTTTGTCAATATTTTCTAAACTGTTTTTATGGGCTAAACCGTAAATATTAAATAAAATATGATAAAAGCTTCCTTTAAGAAGGGCTGCTATAGGAGGATTTTTTTCTTCTAATGTTTTAAGGGAATCTTCTATAAAATCTATTCTTCCTATTAATTCTTTTTTGTTTTTGAGCCTTTTAATATTTAAGGATTTAGAAAAAGCTTTTATTATAGGGTTTAAGTTCAGGTTTTTTTCTTTTCTCTGAGTGAAAGTGAAATGAGAGACTATTTTTTCAATAATCTTTTTTTTGTCTATTTTAGGTAAATTTTTATCTTTTAAGGGAATTGAGCCTTTTATTTTTACTCCGTCACTTAAGTTATATACTTTTAGATTTTTAAATTTAATGACCCTTTCAATATTTCTTTTAGATGTTAAAAACAAAGAGTCTGTATAAATATCGTCACTGAAATTTCCCTCTATTTTTATTCCGTTTTTTGATGTGTCCTTTAAAGAATCATAAAAACTTCCCTGTGCGTGTTTTTTTTCGTTTAGTCTAAAGCCTAAATCCATTCCGCAAAGGTAAATTTCGTTGCTAAAACTTGCTCCAAATGCAAATCCTGCATTTCCTACAATAGGAGAGCTTCCTATAAGCTGAGGATAAAAATATGAAAAAGAGAATCCCTCCCTTGCATACATTAAAGTTTTTTTTGCCATTTCAAAAACTTCTTCTCTAACAACGCTTGCACCTACAAAATACCCGTTATAATCTGGTAAAACATCTTTTAATGCTTCAATTAAAGTTGGTATTCTCTCTTGTTCTATATGAAAATCACTCTCAATACCCGCTTTCATTAAAGGTTTTAATGCCGTTCCGACTGAAATTAAAATCATCGAGTCTTTATTTTTTTTAATAAAGTCCAAATTTTTCTCTAAACTTTTTCCATTCGCTATAATACACACAGGAGTGTTTATATTTTCGGCAGATGATAAAAGAGGGTATTTTGTTATGTTTTTAAGGTGGTTTTTTACACCTTTTATTTCATCTTCATATGTTCCCCATCCCCTTAAAGCAGACGCTTTTACCTGTTGAAATTTAGCTTTTGCATCTTCTATTAAAGGATGGTTGTATGCAGTATAATAAAAATTTACCAAACTTGAGGTTATTGTTCTTTCATAATAAAACTTTTCTATTGCTTCATATTCAACTTTTCCATTTACCCATAAAAAAAATCTGTTTTGAAGCTTTTCATATATATATTCATAATCTACAAAATAGAGACTTATTGCAAAAAATTCCGGGTTAGGCTCATATACAAAAAGTGAGTGAAAATCAAAATACCTTACTAATATCTCTAAATGTTTTCCTCCAAGGAGTCCAAAAAGCACAGTTGTAGGATAGATGTTTGAATCTAAACGCAGTGAAAATCCATATGAATCTGCATACTGAATGAGTTTGTTGATTATTCTGCCTGTTATAAAAAATTCCTCTTCTGACCACCATGAATCGAATGTAGAATAGAGTACGTGGGGTTCAAAATTGTTTACTAAGCTAAAAGAATCATAATGAATATTGTTAGGATATATTTTATTTCCGTTTTTGTCATAAATGTTGTGTTCTTTTAAAACAAAATTTCTTTCTTTTATGTTTTTTATAAGTTCGTAAAAATGAGGAAGGTTTTTGTAAAAAAAACGAATGTTTTTTTCAAACAGTTCTTTGTTCATATCAATTCCCTAAAAGATTTAGGGAATTATATTCTATTGTTTTAATTGAAGCAAGGTATTTAACATCTGGTCTGATGTTGTAATTGTTTTTGAGTTTGCCTGAAATCCTCTTTGAATTACAATAAGTTCTGTTAAACTTCTGCTTAAATCGACATTGCTCATTTCAAGAGAGCTTGGCTGAATGCTTCCTCTTCCTCCTGTTCCTGCAGTTCCTATTATAGGTTCTCCGGAATTTGGTGAGGCTGCAAAAAGTGTTCCTCCTTCATTCATTAATCCTTCATTATTTACAAATTTTGCCAAGGCGACCTGTGCTAAAGAGTAACTTCTTCCGTTTGTAAAGACCCCAATAATAGTACCTGTTTGGTCAACTACAAGCTGTTCTAAATCTCCGCCCGGATATCCGTCTTGAGTTTGACCTGAAGTTGAGCTTGGGGCCTCAAAAGAGGTAATTCCGTCAAACCCGTTAATACTTCCAAAATCCAACCTTATAGCCTGTCCCGGATTTGCCCCGTTGTTTGGATTAAAAATTAAGCTTGGAGGATTTACTCCTTTTAAACTTCCGTCCGGATTAAATTTTACATCTCCATAAGCTGGGTTTTCTATGGTTGCAGGAGGGGGAACCTCAGCATACCATTTCCAGGTGGTAGGGTCTGTTGGCGATTCTGAAGTATGATATTTCCTAAAATAAAGGGTAATTGTATGTTTAGCTCCAAGAGAATCAAAAATATCCATACTTGTAATATGCACCGCCGCATCAATTGGCTGGGTTGCTGTAATTCCTCCACTTGCGACGGTTCCGTTTATTGTTGAGAATGCGTCTGTAAATAATTTATTATCTTGTCCTTCTGGAAAACCTTTTACACTTATATTAAACGACTGACCTGATGTGTTTAAAATACTTACTTTTCCGTCTTCGTTTATATAGACTCTTGCTTTTGTGTTATCAACGGCATTTTGGTTGTTTGTCGGGTCGTTACTATCGTCAATTGCAAGTTTCCAAAGATTTACTAAATCCTGAATATCGTGGAAATAGTATATATCATTTTTATAAATAGGCTGTGAAGGGTTGTTTGAGTCTTTGAGGGTTTTTATTAAAGAGTCAAAATTTGCTACTGCTGTTTGGTTTTGGCTTGAAGCTGTTGAATCGTCATAGGCGTCAATACTTACTATTGAGTCATTTGTATCGGTTGTATGAACTTTAAATTTTCCGCTTGTAGGGTCAAAGGTAAAAGTGACTCCCACACTGTCTTGAACCATTTTTGCATTAATTGTACAACATAAGTCGTTTATGGTATTAAAATCTTTTCCGTATAAGAATGTATATGTATCCTGAGTGCCATTATTATTTACAACAAGTTTTATTGTGTTGTGTTTTGTGTTGCCTGCTGAATCATAAATGCTTAGATATGCAGGAGTTGTAGGATCTGCGTATGTCCAGTGAAGCCCTTCGTTTGAATCTGCATATATAAAATTTGAATCTTTTGTATAAGAACCTGTAGCACTTCCACAGCTTGCGGCATCTCCTGTAATTGGGTTTGGTGTATATAAAAATTTTCTGTTTTCATAAAGCCCGTCAATTTCTACACTGATACCTTCTCCGGCAGCTAAATTAAAAGCATCTCCGTTTGCATTAAAAAGCTCACCTACATCGTCTGCCCCTACAAATGAGTTTTGAATACTTTTTAAACTTTCAGATGTTTTTGTGGTATTTCCGTTTAATGACTTTAATGCATCAAGAAGTATTTTGTTTGCATTTGAAGCCGTATCTATATTTATCTGGTCTGCTTGCGGGTCTACTATTTGTCCGTTTCCGTTTAAGTATATAGAATAATCACTGCTTTTTAAGTCGCTTTTGTATGTAATAGAAGCTCCTGTGGAGTCGTGAGTAATTGCATAGTTTAATTCATCTATTAAATCTTGTGCCGTTTTAAAAATTTTGTCGTGGTTATTTTCGGACTCTCCATATGTCAAAGTAAC
>Ga0256838_1000585_pt1 | contig 21174 bp, 22 predicted proteins | sample 4571419metaG_FD_185978 | JGI IMG/M metagenome (GOLD analysis project Ga0256838, IMG submission 185978) | Hydrothermal vent microbial communities from Guaymas Basin, Mexico - 4571-419 | ecosystem: Environmental > Aquatic > Marine > Hydrothermal vents | place: Mexico: Guaymas Basin | collected...
AAGTTTGTTTATTACCTTTATAAGTAAAACCGGTTTACCTCCTGCTAGCTCGTATATCCTTTCCTTTTCCTTTTTGCTTAAAACTATTTTCCCCTTTAAAAGCTCTTTTGTTAAAAAATCTATAAACCCTAAAGCCTTTTTCTTTTCAAAATCATCTACCAATATATAATCTGCTCTATTTTCAAGCTCTGCACTACTATACACGTGCTCTATAAACAAGCTATCACTTGATACGCAAAATACATGAGCTAAGTGTTCTACCTTTGTTAAGGCTACTAAAAATTGAAAAAAACTTTTTAAAAGCGGTCTATTTCCATTTAAAGATATGTCTTTTAGCATTTGAAGCTCATCTAAGATAAATACTGGTATTTTTCCTTTTGCTCTTATCTCTAAAAAAAGCTCCTTTAAATATCTATAAATGTTTTTTATCCTTCTTTCTTCTTTTTCCTCAAGCTTTAAAACTGGAGCCGGTATTTGTAGCGGCACTCCTGAGTACATTGAAATTAATTTACTTACCGTATCTGTATTTTCTAATATCCAATTTATAAAATCCTTTACGTACTTTTTTATATCATCTATTTTTGTAGTGTAATCTATATCAAATATTGCTTCTATAAAATCTTCAAAGCTTCCCACGTTTATTTGTCTAAAGTCTATTAAAAATGGAACGTATTTTGATTTATTCAGCCTGTTTTTAATTATTTCCCTTATTAAAGCGCTTTTTCCGCTGTTTATAGGACCATAAATAAAATATATGAGCTGAGGCTCACTTTCCATCACCGATAAAACTTCATTTATTTCTTTTTCTCTATTAAAAAAATTCAATTATTTTTTCCTCCTAAAAATTTCTTATTTTTTGGGATAATAGAAACAATTATATACTTTATCTAAAATTAAAATTTGTTTAGTAGGACAAAAAGGATAAGGTTTAAAATCTTCTACAAAGTATATATAAGCTTCGCATGGCATACCATTTAAAAGTAAAAATTCCCCCTTTTTCCGTTTATATAAATTTGGGTACCCTTCAAGGGAATCTAAATTTCGTAAAATTTTTTCGTTTATTTCAAAAATTTCTCCTAAAATATGAGCTTTCTTTATTCCTCGTTTGCAGGCATAAGGAAAACTTCCATTATCTACAAGGGCATATTTTTCTAAGGAAATAGCTTGACCTAAAAACTTGGAAAAACTTAAAAATCTATGATTTGGAAATCCCCTTTTTAAAGTTCCATAGACAAAAACTTTTATCATTTTAAACTTTCCAAACTTTTCTAGGAAAAAGGAAAATTTCCTCGTTTTCCAAATTTTCTAAACTATCTAAAAACTCTGATTTTTCTTTTTTCTTTTCTTCAAAGGAATTTTCTAAAACTTTTAAAATATCTTCAAAATTTTTTCTTGCTATGAAAGAAATTTCTCTTATCTTTCTCATATCTTCAAATATAGGTAAAGACGAAAATATTTTGTGTTCTTTGGAATAATAAAGCGTTCTTGTTTTATCCTTTTTTAAAAAGAAAAGATTTTCACTTTTTTTAAATCCAAATATAGTTCCCGTAAGCTTTAAAAGTTTATCTAAAAACTTTATATGATTTTTAATTTCAATTTCATCTAAGATATAAGCAATAGATAAAGTATCGCTTTCCATATCAAAAATATTTTTTAAAACTTCCCGGGTTCCGTTATGAATAAGTAAAGTAGAGTTATATTCTATTGGATGGGTAAGTTTATAGTTAATCAAACTTCCAAGCGTAGCTTTACGGTTATGAGCAAGAAAATAAGGAAAGTTTTTTATCTTATGTTTATTATTTTTTATTTCTTTTAGGACATTATCTTCTTTTATATCTTTAAAAATTAAATAATTAAATTTATTATCAAAAAAAACTACTCCAAAACCATCTTCTCCACGAACTTTTAAAATGTCCCAAGTTTCTCTTAAAAATTCATCTATATTTTTTAAGTTCTTTCCACCTACTATTCCACACATAAAATTTTATCTACCTCTTTTTTTAAAGCGTAAGTTTGGTTTTGAATTATGTATTTTAAGGTATTTATATTTTTTCTATCAAATACCTTTGTCTTAGGTAATATAGGTTTTATAAATTTAAAATCAAAGTCTAATTTACTTTCTAAATAGGTCCAAGATATGGTTTTATATTTTTTAAAAGCTACTTCCAAATTTTTTAAAAGCTTTACCTTTAAGTTTTTATCTAGAACGTAAGTATTAATATTTAGAGGCTCATTAAATAAAATATACTTTAAAGTTTTCTCTGCATCTGCAAAAAAATAAGATCCCCTTGATATTTTTATTTTATAATCCCAAAATAAATTTACTTCTTCCTTTGAATTGAAATTTCTAAGATAATATAAAAAAGTTTCTATAAACATTAAAAAATGTTTAAACTCCTTTTGGCTTAAAGATTTTAATTTTTTTAATCCCATAGCTCTAAATTCAATGGTAGCTTCCCTTAGGTTTATAACGTGGTATTTATCTTTTGAAAACCAGTTTGAATAGGGGTTTTCATCTCTAAAAAATGATATAGTTTTTTTAAAATATTTTACCTTACAGCTGAGCTCTTCTTTAAATTTTAAAGCTGCATATTTACAAACTTCTAAATTTCTATCTAAAATGTTAAAATGAATATGAAGTCCTAAATTTTCGTTATTTACATACTTAAAGTTTTTTTTTATATAAAAAAGTAAAGAAAAAGCCTCTATAAGCTCTAGGGGATAGGTAATACCTTCTTTAGCATCCTTGGGTAAAGAATTATCTTCTTTTATATTCCACAAAAGATTTTTTATTTTTTCTAGATCCTTTATATGAGCTTCTATTTCAAGTCCGAGTTTATTTCCAGAAGTTTTTTTTATATCCTTTTGATAAGAGAAAACTGCATTTAAATTAAACATCCAATTATCCTCAAAGGAGTATAATTATTTTACTAATTAAGTATTTCCTAAACAGATTCTAAATATTTTAAACTATATAAGAAACTATATAAGGAGGATAATATGAAAAAATTTTTAAGTTCATTTTTACTTTTTGGATTTGCTTTAGCTACTTCCCAAAGCTACGAAACTTTAGAACTTCTTCTAAAAAGCTTTGAGAAACAAGGTTTAAAAGTTAAAGAGGAAAAAGAAGTGAAAAGCGAATTTCCAAATTTTGATAAATATTTAATAGGTTTGGAATTCCCTCAAAATCATAAGGAGGTAAGAAGATATATTTGGATATCAAAAGATGGAAAATATATTTTACTTGGTGTTTTTAAAAGGCAAGGGAACCGAGTTGTAGCTATAGAGCCAAAAAAAACAGTTGTTCAATTAAGTGAGGTTCAAAACTTAAACTTTATAAAAAATGTAGAAAAAATTCTTAAAGAAAATAATATTCCTTATACTATTGGACATGGAGAAAAAGAAATTTATATAGTTTGGGATGTATTTTGTCCTTTCTGTCATGAATATATAAAACTTATAAAGAATAACCCAGAATTTAAAAACTATACAATAAAACTTATTCCATTTCCTGTTCATGGAAAAGCTTCAATAGAAGGATTTACTTACTTAGTTTGGTACTCTAAAAAGTATGGATGGGATAAGTATCAAAAGGAATATATGAGCAAAAATGTGAGAGAAGATGAAAAAAAACTTGCAAAGGATTTACAAAGTAAGTATAGCGAAATACCAGAAGAAGAAAGAAAAAAATATGAAAAAATATTCGTTCAAATAAGAAATGAACTTATAAAGGCAGGTATGAGGGGAACTCCAACGGTAATTAAAGTAAAGGAAAAAGGCGAAAATTGGCAAGGATGTGTAAATCTAGGAGCAAAATCTTTAAAGGATTTTGAAGGATGGTGCAAAACTCAAAAGTAAACAAATTTTTCAATGCTTTTTTTGTTATAAGTTTTCTTTTTGTTTTAAATAGTTGCGGAAATAGAATTAAAGTAAATCCTCAAAAAAATATAGAAACAGGTTATTATTATCTCCAGGCCAAGGAATATTCCTTGGCCCTTAAATATTTTTTAGAGGCTAAAAAAAGAGAAAATAATTTTATAGTTAATTACCTAATAGCTTATACTCTTTACAAACAAAAAAACTATAAAGATGCTCTAAAATTTTTAGATGAAGCTTTAAAACTAGATAAAAGTAATTCTAAAGCTTTAATTTTAAAAGGAGATATTTATTTTGATCAAAAGAATTACAAAGAAGCTTTAAAATATTATAAAAAAGTTTTGGAAAATAAGGACTATCCAAATTTTTATTTAGCTTACTATAAAATTGGGAAAGTATATTTAGCTCAAAAAAAAATAAAAGAGGCTAAAAAATATTTTTTAAAATCATACTATAATAACCCTTATTTTATACCTGCTCAAAAGGAGCTTGTAAAGTTATACTTGGAAGAAGGGAAAATAGATTTAGCTGAAAAATTTCTGAAAAACCTTTTATCTTTAGCTCCAAACGATAAAGAAGTGCAAGAATTGCAAGATAAACTTCAAATACTTAAAAACTCTCAACCTAATTTTATTGTATTTTAATAATATTATTTGAAAATTTTTTATAAATTCTCTATACTTAGTAACTTTTAATCATATTTATTTTTTTAATAGAATATATAGATAAATTCCAAAAATAGGTGCTATTACTTCACATAAACTTTCAAGTTTAAGTGCTATCAGAATAAAACAAAAGAATCCAAAAATTAATAAGCTAAGCAAGCATAAAAGAAACTTTTTTAAAAGATTTCTCATCAAGGGAAGATCTTCCTTTTGCTACTCAATTATTTAACTTTATAAGTCTTTGGTAAAAATATAAACATTTTTGTAATTATTTTAACACAAGTAACATAGATATAATGAGTAGAGGAGTAAGTAAAGTCGAAGTGTTTGTAACAGCCGATTTTAGGGGTTAAGAAGCTTATAAGTAAATTATTTCCTTTGGGGATAAAAGGAAAAATTGTGTAATAGATATGAGAGATTTTTGATTTGCTCCTTTAAATATCTAATAGTGCTTTTGGAAAAGTGACAGATAAAAAAGGACATTTAGCGATAAGACGTTTTGAAAAGAAGTGGGAAAGAAGCAAGAGAAAAATGAGTTTATTATTTACGAACAATTGTCTGAAATTTTTAAAGAACGCGTGAGGTGTGATAAAATTTACACAGTTTTTGGGACACTCCCAATTTTTAAAATACTTTCGTTAATCACAAACTTTTTTGTATATATATAGTTTTTCCCCGGGATGTAAAATATAAGATTTTAAATTATTCCAAGATTTTATTTTAAAAATACTCACATTAAATTTTTGAGCTATTTTCCAAAGAGTATCTCCTTTTTTTACTTGATAAACTAACTTTTTGGTATAGCAAGTCTTTTGATGATAAAATCTCCTTAAATAAGCATATATACCTTGAGCTATAGCCTTTGCTAATTTTTTCATTTTTCTTTTATCTGTATAAAATCTTCTATCGTATCTACTTGTTATAAATCCGAGCTCTATTAATACAGATGGTCTTCCAGGAGTTCTTAAAACTACAATATTTTTGTTGTGCCTTTTTACTTTAACTTTTCCTTTATATACTCTTTTTATATATCTTTTTAAGTTATAAGCAAGATCATCGCTAAATGAGTAAGTTATATCTGGAGCAAGTTTTTCAAAAACTACTTTTATAGGTCTTGGAGCAGTGTAAAAAACTCTTACCATTTTTTGGGAATACTTTTTATATTTAGGTGAAGCTATATATATAGTTATTCCACTTATTTTGTAAGATCGTGGATAAGAATCAACATGTAAAGAAACAAAAAGGTCAGCTCCATAATCAGCTGCTATTTTACTTCTTTCATATAAGGAAACATACTTATCTTTCTTTCTTGTTAAAATTACTTTAACATTTCCATATTTTTCCAAATATTTTTTTATAAGCTTTGCAAACTTTAAAACAATATCCTTTTCTTTCAAATAAGGATGATAAGATTTTATCGGCCAAACTGCACCACTATCAAATCCACCATGACCTGGATCTAAAACAACTATAAATTTTTTTTCCTTTTTTAACTTTTTTGCATACTTTCTTCTTTCCCTAGTTTTTTTTGCTTCAATATCTTTTCTAAAAAGATCTACTACAAGTTTATTTTTATAAGTAAAGTAATTTAAAATATAATCTTTTCTTTTTAGGAAAAAGCAAATTTTAGGGTTGTAACGCCTGTATACTTTTATCTTTTTTACTATCTTGGAAGAGTAGAAATATTTTGCTTTTGGGAATTTTGAAGAAAGTTTAGCTCTTCTTATATAAAAACAAAAATAAGTTTTTCTTTTTTTCAGTTTTATATACTTTTTTTTTATATTTTTCTTAAAATCTAAAACATATCTATCTTTTTCGTTAGATATAGAATATCTTAATTTTTCTATATAATTTATAGCTTTACTCTGAGAAATAAGAAGAAATAATATTAGAAGCTTTTTCAACATATTTTATCGCCTTTTCGTATTCCATAAATTTGGGACCTATAAGACCTATAAGTCCTATATCTTTACCCTTTTGTTTTACTTTTGATACTACAAAACTAAAATCTGAAAAAATTTCTTTATCTATCTCTGTTCCTAAAATTATACTTAAATTTCCTTGTAAGCTTTCCAAAATACTTTTGGATATATTTAAAATATTTTCTTTTTCTTCCAAAACCTTTAAAAGGAGTTTTATTTCTTCTAAGTTATTTACATTTTCAACTAAATTGTAAGTACCATAAAAATATATATTTTCTGAAGAGTTTGCAAGAATTTTTATTATTTCTCTAAAAGTTTCTAAAAGAAATGCCTCTTTATTTTCAAATTTTAAAAGTTTTAAATAAGCTTCCTTTATAGAAAGACCTTTTAAGATTTTATTTAGATAATTTTGAATATATAAAAGTGTATTTTTATCTATTTGATTTGGTAGACAAAAAGATTTATGTAAACTTTGAGCATTATTTAATGAAATTAAACATAAGTATTGTTTTGAAGCTAAAGGTATTAACTGAATAAAATCTATTTTTGCATCTTTATAAGATAAGTCTAGAGAAAAACTAAGTAAGTTAGTTTTTTTTGATAAAGATTTAGAAATTTCTTTAAAAATATCTTCTTTTAAAAATTCTTTTTCATTCAAGGAAAAATTTACATCTTCGTTTAAATTAAGTAAAAGATGTTCTAAATATAATTTTAAACCTTCATCTGTAGGAACTCGTCCCGCCGAGGAATAGGGTTGATAAACTAAATTTTTATCCTCTAAATCTGACATTATGTACCTAATTGTAGAAGGAGAGTAAGGTAATTTGTACTTTTTCCATAAATAACGAGAACCTACAGGTTCTTTATTTTTTAAATATTCTTTACATATTAAAAATAAAATTGTTTTTTCTCTTTCAGACAACATTTTTTCCCTTCTGACAGGTTTATATTGACATTTTATTCCATTTGGAATTTTTCTTTCTCGTATATAAGAATATATATCTTTCTAAAAAAAGACAAGATATTAAAATTTAAATAGTATTTTCTATTTCTTTAGGGTACACAAGATAATATTTTTCCACTTTCCGGGTTAGAGATTTTATAGCATCAGTTGGAGCGTAAAGAGAAATCTCTATAAGTTTATTATTATCTTTTATTAAAATCAAATCTCTTCCTTCAGGAATATAATAAGAATAAGCTTGTCTATGAGTTTTTACAATTTCAAAATAGTAATTTAGATCTAAATTTTTTTTCTTTAAAAGCTCTTTTATTTTTTCTATTTCTGAAATATTAGAAAGTTCTATTTTTTTAGTTTTAAAGAGATTTCGATTTATAAATCTAAGGCATAAATCCTTTAAAATAGTATCTTTAGAGGAAAAAGCTTTTTCATAAATTATGGACACTATTGTTGCATCCGTTAGCTTAAGGAAATCTTCAACTCTTCCTTCTTTAAAAATTTTTATAAGAGGAGTGGGGAAATTTTTACTTCCATCTAAAATAAGTTCTTTTATCCTTTTTACAATTTTTCTTAATAAAACCTCCAAAGAAATATTTTTTGGATGAAAATATACAAGGTAGTACATTTGATACCGTGCAAAAAGATAATTTTCAAGAGCATAAAAAGCTTTTTTGTTCCAAACAAGTTTATTATCTTCAACTTCTACTTCTTTTATTAACTTTTGAATATCTATAATACCATAAGGAATTCCAAGATAATAGCTATCTCTATAAAGGTAATCAAATCTATCTACATCTGTTTGGGAAGATATTAAAGATGATAAAAATTCCTTTTCATAAGTTTTTGTAAAAAGTCTATACATTATGTTTTTAATGTCCTGAGGAATATTTAAATAGGATAAAAGCCTTAAAGTTATTTTTTCATGAGAAAGATCTAAAAACATTTTTTCAAGAGCATGAGAAAAAGGACCATGACCCAAGTCATGAAATAAAGAGGCAAGCAGACAAGCAAGTTTTTCTTCTTTTTCTATTTTTACACCTTTTTTTTCTAAGGAATTTAAAAATAAAGATGCGAGATAGTAACTTCCTAAGGCATGTTCAAAGCGAGTATGATTTCCCCCGGGGAAAATAAAAAAACAAACTCCAAGTTGTTTTATAAATCTAAGTCTTTGAAAAATAAAATTATCTACTAAAGGTTTAAAATCCCTGTAAATACTTATATATTCTTTATAAACTGGATCTAAAATATATTTTTCCTTCAAAACTAATTATCCTTTACTTTTAATCTCCATATTTTATTCTTTTATGGTAAACTCCAGATAAAATTTTATAGAAAACTTTCTCAATAAGACGAATATCTTTTAAACTTAGTCCGGATTGAGAAAGCTGTCCATCTTCGATTAATTTTTGAATAAGTTTGTGAATAAAAGCTTTTAGATCTATTTTTGGATCATCCTTTACCGAACGGGTAGCTGCTTCAACTGTGTCTGCAAGCATTACAATTCCGGATTCTCTAAATTGAGGTTTGGGACCTGGATATCTAAATTCTTTCTCATCTACTTCTAAACCCATTCTTCGAGCTTTTTCATAAAAATATCTAATTAGTGTAGTTCCATGGTGTTGAGTGATACAATCAATTACTTTTTTAGGTAAGTTATACTTTTCTCCAAGCTTTTTACCTTCTGTTACATGAGATTTAATTATTTTTACACTTTCTCTTGGGTCTAAGAAGTCATGAGGATTATATCCTTGTTGATTTTCTATGAAATACTCTGGATTTTTAAGTTTTCCAATATCATGATATATTGCCCCACATCTTGCTAAAACTGCATTTGCCCCAATAGCTTCTGCGGCAGCTTCCGCTAAAGTTGCTACCATAACCGAATGATTATAAGTTCCGGGAGCTTTTAAAAGAAGTTTTCTTAAAAGAGGATGATGTAAATTAGATAAGCTCAAGTAAGTTAAGTTAGTTGTATAATCAAATAAAATTTCAAATAAAGGAATTAAAGCATTTACTACTAAAAAAGAATATAAGCCCCCTAAAAATATAGCAAAAATATATTTTATCCATATAGGTAATAAATCCTGATAAAAACCTAAAATTAAAGAAAGTAAAACTACAGCAAATCCTGAAGCCCCTATCATAGAGCTTTTAAATATTGCAGCTCTTGAGATTAAATCTTCCTTTACAAAAGTTGCTCGAATTCCTCCAATGAGCATTGGAACAAGATAAAGTATAGGTTTATCAAATAAGAAAGCCGGAATGATAGAAGCTACCCCGTAAATAGCTCCTACCTTTTTTCCATGAAATAGTGAAGCAAGCAAAATTCCGACAAAGGATGGTACAAAAAACGCATTTAGATCAAAAGTTTTAAAATAAACTAGGGTATAAGTAAAAAGTTTTGCAAATACTACATCTAAAAACACTAGAGAGTATAAAAATAATATATCTTTTTCTTCAAATTCAATATAGTTTGGTTTTACTTTCTCAAAAAGTTTAAAAGAAAAATGAAAATAAATAATCACGAAAAGAAAAGTTCCAAGGGTTTTATCTATTTTAAAATGAGGATAAATAATAATAAAAGTTATTAAAATTGCAATAATTACTTGAATAACATATATTCCATATTTATTTATTTTTTCCTTCCCACTCTTCATAGGCTCTTATTATCTCCTGAACAAGTTTATGACGAACTACATCTTTTCTACTAAAATGAATAATAGCTATTCCTTTTATATTTTTTAAAATTTTTATAGCTTCTATAAGTCCAGACTCTTCCTTTTTTGGAAGATCAATTTGAGAAATATCTCCAGTTACCACTACTTTAGAGCCAAAACCAAGTCGGGTCAAAAACATTTTCATCTGCTCACGCGTAGTATTTTGAGCTTCATCTAAAATTATGAAAGCGTCATTTAAAGTTCTTCCTCTCATAAAAGCAAGAGGAGCAATTTCTATTATATTTCTATCCAAAAGAGCTTGAACTTTATCTGGATCTAGCATTTCAAAAAGGGCATCATATAAAGGACGAAGATAAGGAGAGATTTTTTCTTCTAAAGTTCCCGGTAAAAAACCAAGTTTTTCCCCAGCTTCCACAGCGGGTCTTGTAAGAATAATTCTTGCTACCTTTCCCTCTTTTAGATATTTTACCGCCATAGCAACAGCTAAGTATGTTTTTCCGGTTCCGGCAGGACCTACTCCAAAAGTAATATCATTTTTTTCTATTTCTTCAATATACTTTTGCTGCTGTAAAGTCTTTGGAGAAATTATTCTTCCTCTATAAGTTTTTATGATTTCTTTAGCTTCAAATTTTTCTTTTTTTCCTTCTTTTTCATCTATTTGAGAAAGATAAATTCTAATATCTTCTTGGGAAGGCTTTTTTCCAGATTTAAAGAGACTTTCCAACTCTTTTATAAAATTATATGCAATAAGCTCTTTTTCTTTATCTCCTTCTATTAAAACCTCACTACCCCGAGTCCCTATTTTCAAATCTAAAATATCTGCAAGTTTTTTTATATTTTCCTCACCTTTTCCAAAAAGAAGATAAAGGTCCTCGGGGGAGAGCTCTAGATGAATTTTTATCAACCTTCTCCCCCTTAATTTTTATTTTTCTAAAAGTTCTAAAGCTTCTTGAGCTGAAATTCCTTTATGAACAATTTCAGAAATAGCCCTTGTTATTTTTACAACATCTTCAGCTTGAAAAACATTTCTTCCAATAGATACTCCTGCAGCTCCAGCTTTCATAGCACCTTCTACCATTTCTAAAACATCTTTTACAGTTTTCATTTTTGGACCACCTGCAATAACTACAGGAATTGGGCATCCACGAGTAACTTTTTTAAAGCTTTCTACATCTCCAGTATAAGGAACTTTTACAATATCAGCTCCAAGTTCTGCGGCAACTCTTGCACAGTGAGCTACTACATCTGGATCAAATTGTTTATCTTTTAAGTGTTCTCCCCTTGCATACATCATAGCTATAAGAGGCATTCCCCACTCTAAACATTTTTCTGAAACCTTTCCAAAGTCTTCAAGCATTTTATCTTCTTTTTTATCTCCTAGATTTACATGAATAGATACTCCATCTGCTCCATATTTAATAGCTTCTTCTACAGAGCACACTAAAACTTTGGAATTTGGAGATGGAGATAAAGATGTAGATGCACTCATATGAATAACAAGGCCAATATCTTTACCGTGTCTGCGATGTCCGTATCTTACAATTCCTTTATGAATAATAATAGCGTTTGCTCCACCTTCAGCTACATCATCAATGGTTTTTTTTATATCTATAAGACCTTCAATAGGTCCCATAGAAACTCCATGATCCATAGGAATAATTACCGTTTTTCCAGTATTTCTGTCTATAATTCTTTCAAGTCTTATTTGTTTTCCTATAAGCATAGATTATTCCCTCCTCAAGTTATTTAAGAGTTTATTATTTTATTATATTTACTTTCTTTTTTTATTTTTTTTAGGTTTTGGAGGTTCAAAAAGAGCATCTAAATCCAATTTAGCTTTTTTTATATTTTCAAATTTAATATCTACTTCATCATTACGTGAAACATCAAAAATTTTCACAAAGTTATCTCCTACCTCTAAAATTTCACCTTTAAAATTCTTTTGATTTTCCTGAGGTTCATGTGTGGAAATTTTTACTACTTTAGAGATGTTTCTTTCAAAATCTCTTTTTGTTTTTAAAGGTCTATCTAAACCTGGAGAGGAAACTTCTAGAATATATGAAACTGGGATAAAATCTTCTATATCTAAAATAGTTCCCAGTCTATCTGATACCCACTCGCAATCATTTATAGTTATTCCACCTTTAGGATAATCTGCAAATATTCTTAAGGTCCAACCTCTTTGATCTCTAACAAACTCTATATCTACAAGCTCTAACCCTTTTTCCTTTAAAATGGGTTCTACTATTTTTTTTACCCTTTCTTTTATTTTTTCTATTTCTTCTGGAAGCATGAATATATCCTCCTTAAAAAATTTAAAACTTAAAATATTTCTTCTAAAAGTTTTGTCAATTTATCTAAATCTTTAAAAAACATAAAATGAAAACCTACGTTTTTTCCTTTAAAGCTTTTCAAAAAATCCCTTAAATATTCAAAGTAAGTTTCTTTTATATTAGAAGACTTTAAGAATTCCTTCTTTAAATCTTCTTCTAGAGCTCCAGGCAAAAGTTCATCTATAAATTCAAGCATTCTTTTTGAATTTATAGCAAGAATTCCTAAAATTGGGTAAGCTCCAAATTTTTTTATAAGTTTATAGGTATAATTTGCCACTTTCAATGAGTAAACTGGTTGTGTCTGAATAAAGGAAGCACCTAAATTTATTTTTTTTTCCAATTTTTTTTCTTGAAGTTCTTTTGGCCCAGAGTAAGGGTTATAAACTGCACCATAAACTATATCTTTTAAACAGGTATCTATTTTTTTTCCATTTAAAAGAAGTCCTTGTTTTAAATTTTTTAGAATTTTTAAAATTCCCAAAGAATCTACTTCATATACTGGAAAAGCGTTTTTATGATCTCCTAAAGCTGGATGATCTCCTGTCATAGCTGTAAAGTACCGTATCCCAAGGGCATATGCTCCTAAAATATCGCTTTGTATAGCTAAGATATTTCTATCTCGTGCAGTTATTTGCATATTAGGATTGAAGCCCGAGCATTTTAAAAGAATACTCATGCTTAAAGAAGACATTCTAACATTAGCACGTTGATTATCAGTAGTATTTATAAAGAAAAAAAAATCTTTATAAGGTTTTAAATCTTTTAAAATTTCTTCATATTTAACTCCCTTGGGAGGGGAAATTTCCAAAGTAAAAATATTACCTTTAAATTTCATCATTTCTTTTCCTCTCCCAAATAACCCAAAAAATACATTTTCTATCTTTAAGTTCACAAATTCCTTGCATAGATCCTCCGCAAGGAAACCCCTTTAATTTTTTTGGACAAGGTTTTACAGGTAAATCTTTTGAATTTTTTAAGTCTTTACTGCTCATTTTCTATATCCAAAGTTCTATTTTCATTTATATGTTTTTCAGTTTTATTTTCTAAATTTTCTTTTATATTTAAAGTGTGGTTTAGATTTTCATTTTGAGTTAAATTCTCTGATTCATTTGAATTTTTATTTAAATTAATAGTTTTATTTTCTAAACTTTGATTATTAATAACTTTTAAACTTTCCAAATATTTGGGAACATAAAACTCGTTTAAGGCATCTACGTAACATAAAGGTTCATAAATTTCTAAGTTAAACTCTTCTCCCAAAGATTTTATATCTGGTCTTCCAAAATTTCTTATATAACTACTTACAAAAAGCTGAAGTTCTATAAACTTTTTGAAATCCTCAAAAGAAATATTTTTTGTTTCTAATAAAACTTTTAAGGTATCTAAATCCATACCATTTCTTTTTAAAATTTCATTTATAGCTTTATCCAAAGCTTCTTTTGGAATTTTTCCACCTAAGGCTTTAGCTTTTTTTTCTATTAATAAATAAAATATATAGTTTAAGCAAGCTTCTTTTGGATTTAAACTTCCACTTAAAAACATATATTTTTTTAGATCTATCAAGGTATAAGGCGTTCCATTTATGGAAAATAAAACGGCATCTACAATAGAATTTTTAGGAGCATTTTTTAATATTTTAAAAGTTTGGTTCTCTTGAGAATAGGAAATAGAAAATAGAAAAAATAGAAAAAATAAAGCTAAATTAAAAATTTTTTTTGCTTTTCTTATCATCTGTTTACCCCAAGCAATCTATCTAAAATGATAGAAACAGCACTTCTAACAGATAGATGATTATAATCCGTAGGACCATAGATAGGCTCTAAAATATAATCACAAGATGCTATAAATTCGTCTGTAAGTCCCCAACCAGTTCCAAAGCATAAAAATATATCTTCTCCTTCTTCTATTTTTCTTCTCAGATCTTTATAAGATATAGAATTTTCATATTTTCTTGCACTTGTAGCTACAAGCTTTGGTTTAATTTTATAGTTTTTTTCTATGTCTTTTAAAGCATCTTCTAAATAAGGCACTGGCTTTACAAGTTTTAAAGCCTCATGCCTTGCGGGATTATATTCTTTTCCATGTCCTTCTTGCCAAAAAGAAACTAAAGTTTTTGCAAGCTCTAAATGAGAATCTATGGGATTAATGACATAGTATTTTTCTACTCCAAAAGTTCTACTTGCTCTTGCTATATCGTGAACATCTAAGGGCGTTAAAGATGTACATACCACCTTTTTATGTCTATTATAAACTGGATAGTGAATAAGACCTAAAAATACCATTTTTATCCTCTTTTTTTAAATTTGCCATAATTATAACAGATGGAAATTTTTTAATCTTTTTCTAATTCTCTTATATCTTTTTCTATTTGTTTTTTAAGTTCTTCTAAACTTTTAAATTTTTTTTCTTCTCTTATGAACTTTTCAAACCAAACTATAACATTTTTTCCATATAAATTTAATTTTACATTTGGTATATGAACCTCTAAAATATCTTTATTTTCTCCAAAAGTTGGTTTTTTACCAAAGTTTGCAATAGCTTTAAAAGATAAAAAATCCTCTTTTATATATATATATACTTTATAAACTCCCCTTTTTAATAAAAGCTTTTTACAAGATATATTTGCAGTTGGAAAACCAAGTTTCCTACCCACTTGGCTACCTTTTATTACTTTTCCAAATAAAAAATAAAAATGATTTAAATATTTATTTGCAATATCAATTTTTCCTTCTTTTAACAGGTTGCGAATTTTTGAGGTAGATATTTTTTCTTTATATACTTTCTCTAAATCTACTAAAATTGCTTTATAGTTTAAAATATTTTCATATTTTTTTAAATCTAAATAGGAACCTTGGCGATTTTTTCCAAAGAAAAAATCTTTTCCAACTACAATATATTTAAAGTTATAATTTATTTTTAAAAATTTTAGAAATTCCAAGGGTTTTAAATCTTTTATCTTTCTAAAATCTAAAAAATCTAAAGAAGTTAAAAATTTATTTTCCGCAATATGCCTTCTTTCTTCTGGAGTATATATTGGAATATAATTTTTAAAAAAAACTTCATAGGGTAAAGGATTTAAAGCTAAAATTTTTAAAGGTAATCCCAATTTTTTTGAAAGATTTTTCCCTACATCTATAAGTTTTTGATGACCTAAGTGAAAACTTTCAAACTTTCCTAAAATAATAATCATTTTTTAAATCCTTTATTTTTCTTTAACTTTTTGAAGATATATTTTATTATTATCTATAATAAACAAAGTTTTTCCAAAAGCTCTTTTGATATTTTTGTATTTTTTTATTAAGTTTTGAATTTCAAATAAGGTTTTAGAAGATAAAGTAGTATTTAGAAAATTTTTTGCAAAAAGATTAATTATTTCCCTTTTCAGATAGTCAGGATAAGATAATAATATTTTTCTATCTAAAAAGTATTTGTTTTTTTCCTTTTTAAGAGCTTTTTTAAGATAGCTATTTAAAATATTTTTATAAAAATCCAAAAATTCCAACATATTTTTAGAAAAATTTAAAAGGGTTTTTTCTAAAGAAGGATTAAGATTTTTTAAAAGAGGAAATATTTTATGTCTTAAAAAATTTCTTTCATACTTTGTTTCTAAATTAGAGCTATCTATAAAATATGGAATGTTTTTTATTTTTAAATATTTTTCAATATCTTCTTTTCTTATTTCTATTAAAGGACGAATATAAAAATCTCTTTTTGGATAAAAACCTTTCAACCCTTCTAAAAAAGTTCCTTTTATAAGTTTTAAAATGATGGTTTCAGCTAGATCTGTTAAATTATGTCCTAAAGCTATATAATCAATATTTAAATTAGATTTTACATTTTTAAAAAAGTTATATCTCTCTTGTCTAGCCCAAGCCTCTATATTTTTCTTAGGAGGTTTTGTCTTTGGATAACCTATAATAAGTTCATATCCATATTTTTTTGCAATATCTTTTACAAATTTTTCTTCTTTTTCTGATTCTTTTCCCCTTAAAAGATGATTAAAGTATAAAATTTTTATATCTTTTATTTTTAAATAATTTTTAAGTTTATGTAAAAGATACAAAAGACACGAAGAATCAGGACCTCCAGAAAAAGCTATACCCAGGGTAATATTTTTTGGTAAAAGTAAACTTTGATAAGTTTTTATAAAAGTAGATTCTATGCTTTTAAGAAATTTTGAGTTTTCCAAGGATTTTATTTTTTTCATAGGATTAGCTTTAGAAAAGATTTAATGGTGGCGGCGGGAGGACTCGAACCTCCGACCCCGCGGGTATGAGCCGCGTGCTCTAGCCACCTGAGCTACGCCGCCAATGTGCATAGATATTTTATAAAATTTAAAAAATTTTTTCAATAGATAACTTTTAAATTTTTAATTTGGTGGAGCCGGCGGGAATCGAACCCGCGACCCCCGGCCTGCCATACCGGTGCTCTCCCACTGAGCTACGGCCCCACCTTTTTCTACAAAAGAAATTATAAACTTTTTTTATATTTGTCAAGAAGATATATTATTTTCTTTTTTCTCTTTAGCTGCTTTAACAAAAGCTTTAAATAAAGGATGAGGAGCCAAAGGACGACTTTTAAATTCTGGGTGAAATTGAACCCCTATAAAAAATGGATGAGTTTTAGAAGGAAGCTCTATTATCTCTACAAGTTCATTATCGGGACAAATTCCAGAAAAAATTAAACCAAACTTTTCTAAAGTTTCCTTATAGGCACTATTAAACTCGTATCTGTGCCTGTGTCTTTCAAAAATAATATCTTTTTTTGCGTTAAATATTTCTTTTAGTTCTTTATTTTCAAAACATTCTTTATAAATTTCATAAGCTAAAGTCCCTTTTTTAAGTTTACAAGGATAAGCTCCAAGTCGCATAGTTCCACCAAGAGCAGATATTCTTTTTTGTTCCTCCATGAGATCTATAATAGGATAAGGTGTTTGACTATCAAATTCTTTACTATGAGCATCCTTTAAATTTGCAACATTTCTAGCAAATTCTATAGCTGCACATTGCATTCCTAAACATATTCCTAAAAATGGAATTTTCTTTTTTCGAGCAATTTTTACAGCTTTAATCTTACCTTCTACTCCCCTATCTCCAAATCCTCCGGGAACTAAAATTGCATCTACAAGATTAAAAAATTTATCTACATCTTTTACAAGAACCTTTTCATTTTCTTTTTCAAAGGAAATTTTATTATTTTTTAAAATTTCCAAAAATTTAAGGGGAGGGTTATAAATGCAAACTTTATCTTTTTCAAGTTCATCTGAAGATACCCATAAAATATTTACTTTAACATCGTTTTCTACTCCGGCATGAGAAAGGGCTTCACATATGCTTTTATAAGCATCTGCAAGTTTTACGTATTTTCCAACAATAGCAATGTATATATCTTTTTTTAAATTTTTTAATTTATGAACAAAATTTTTCCAGCGATTTATTAAAAGTTTATTTTCTTCTATATTTTTATTTGGGAAAAGGCGTTTTATTATTTTTTTATCTAAACCTTGAGTTTTAAAATATAAAGGAACTTCATAAATAGTTTTTAAGTCTGGAGCTGAAATAACATGCTCTTTTTCTACATTACAAAATAAGGAAATTTTCTTTTTTACATCCTCTGGGATTTCTACTTCACTTCGTGCAATTATAAAATCTGGATATATTCCAATAGCTCTAAGTTCTTTTACTGAGTGTTGAGTAGGTTTAGTTTTAAGTTCACCTGCAGTTTTTACATAGGGGATATAAGATACATGTACAAAGCAAACATTATCTCTTCCTTGTTCTAAAGCTATTTGACGAATAGCTTCTAAAAATGGAAGACCTTCTATATCTCCTACAGTTCCTCCAACTTCTACTATAGTAACATCAAAATCTCTTGAGGATGCATAAATTCTTCTTTTTATTTCATCTGTTATATGGGGAATAACTTGAACAGTAGCTCCCAAATATTCTCCCTTTCTTTCTTTTTCTATAACAGATAAATATACTTGACCCGAAGTTATATTATTTTGTTTTTTCATCATAGTATGAGTAAACCTTTCATAATGACCTAAATCTAAATCTGTCTCACCACCATCTTCTGTAACAAAAACTTCCCCGTGTTGATAAGGATTCATAGTTCCAGCATCTACATTTAAATAAGGATCCATCTTTATTAAATTAATTTTTAAATTCCAAGTTTCTAAAAGAGCTCCTAAAGATGCTGAAGTTATTCCTTTTCCAATAGAAGATAAAACTCCTCCAGTTACAAAGATAAATTTACTCATATCTACGTCCCCTTTCTAAAGTTTAGGTAATTGATAGTCATATTTTATCTTAACAATAAAATAAACTTCATCGTATTTTAAATCTGGAGGAAATGGGGGAAAATCTGATATTTTAAGAGCTTGAATCGTAATTTTAGATAAAGTTGGTGATGGACTTTTAAGGATTTTTAAATAAATCAGCCTTCCATACTTATTTAATCCAAATTTAACAAGAACGTCTCCTCTATCATTTATGTTTTTTTGATTTAAATAAGCGTAATAAACTTTCCAGGTATTATATCTTATAATTTGTCTTAAAAGTTCAAGATAAGATATTGGAATACCTGGAACTTTTTTAATCTTCTCATTTTCATTTACAGAAAAAGTTACTGTCTTTCTTAGAACCTTATGTTCATTTTTTCTTTTATATTTTGCTTTTAAAGTTGTAGAAGCTTTTGCGGATGCAAGTTTTGTTTTCTTTATTCTTCTAACTTTCTTATATCTTTTTTTATATTTTCGCGAGTGGCGTTTTTTTCTTTTGGAGCGATATTTATGTTTTTTATATTTTCTTCTTTTTGTTTTTTTTCTTCTTTTTAAGTTTTTTGTGGAAGCTACTTTTAAAGATTGAGGAGCTTTTATTAATTTTTTCAGTTCTTCTTGAGTTAAAGTAGTTACGCCAACTACGTCATTTAATTTAATAGTTTTAACTTTAGGAGGTTCTAAATTAATATTAAAAACTAAAAAAGTTAAAAGCGAAGCTAAAATAAAAGCTATAATATCATTTATTTTCTTTTTCATTTTTTCCTCGGGTTAAAATCCCCACCTTCGTTATACCAAGTTCCTTAGCTAGATCCATTACGGTTATTATATTTTGTACAGGAACTGTTTTATCAGCATTTATAATAAGATAATTTATTCCAGATTTTTTTGCATTTTTTAAAGCTCTTTTTAAATCCTCTAAATTTTTTACTTTTCTATCCCCGACAAAAACTTCACCGGTAGCTTTTATTGTAACAATTACAATATTTAAAGGAATAGACTTAGAAGTTTGATTTCCTTTAGAAATCGTTTGAGGAAGAGTAGTTTTTATTCTTAAACCAGGAATTACTGCACCCATAATAAGTACAAAAAATGCAAGTAAAAAGAGCATTACATCTACAAGTGGAATAATTATAAGTTCGGGATCCTTTTCCTGTCTTTCTTCAAAACAAAATTTTGGCATAGATAAACCCTCAAAAGATTAATTTGAATTATTTTGGACTTAATTTTAACAAAAGCTTGAAGGAAAGGAAGAAAGAACAAAAAAAAATGACAAAAGGGGCAAATAGCCCCATCAAGTTTTACTTTAAAGCTGCTCTTATTTTTTCTTCTATTTCCGCAGCTATTTCTGGATTTTCTTTTAAAAATTGGCGAGCTTGCTCTTTTCCTTGGCCAAGTTTTATATCACCATAAGAGTACCAAGCTCCGCTCTTTTTAATAATTCCTAATTTTTCTCCTAATTTAAGAAGCTCTGCCTCTTTAGAAATACCCTCTCCGTAATATATATCAAGCTCTACTTCTTTAAATGGCGCCGCAAGTTTATTTTTTACTACTTTTATCCTTGCTGTATGACCAACAACTTGATCTTTATCTTTTATCTTTCCAATACTTCTTACATCTAATCTAACTGAAGAGTAAAACTTTAATGCTCGTCCTCCAGGAGTTGTTTCGGGAGTTCCTCCAAAACCAAAAGTATTTACCTTTTCACGAATTTGGTTAATAAAAATAACTGCAGTATTAAATTTTGCTGCTACAGAAGCAAGTTTTCTCAAAGCCTGACTCATAAGACGAGCTTGAAGGCCTATTTGCATGTCACCTATATTTCCTTCAAGCTCTGCTTTTGGAACCAATGCTGCAACAGAATCTATAACAACTACATCCACGGCTCCACTTCGAATTAAAGTTTCTGCAATCTCTAAAGCTTGCTCTCCATAATCTGGTTGAGAAATTAAAAGCTTATCTAAGTCTATACCTATATTTTTTGCATATTTTGGATCCAAAGCATGCTCAGCATCTATAAAAGCTGCGATACCTCCTTCCTTTTGAGCGTTTGCTATAACATGCAAAGCTAAAGTGGTTTTTCCTGAAGCTTCAGGACCAAAAATTTCGGTAATTCTACCTTTTGGAATGCCACCTACCCCAAGAGCATGATCTAAAGATATAGAGCCTGTAGAAATTGCTTCTACTGTCTGTTTAGGAGTTTCTTCACCAAGAACCATTATAGATCCTTTTCCAAACTGCTTTTCAATAATCTTTATAGCTTCCTCAGCTAGTTTAAACTTTTCTTCATTGGGAAGGTTATTTGGGTTTTGAGACATGAAAAATCCTCCTTCTTTTAAAGTTTAAAATTTACTTTGAATATATATTTGGAATTTTTTCCAGTCAAGAAGCTATCTCTAAAAAAAATTTCTAATCTTCTAAGTTTTTGGAAATCAATAAATTACAATTTTAAAAATTTAAAC
>Ga0256838_1000586_pt1 | contig 21174 bp, 22 predicted proteins | sample 4571419metaG_FD_185978 | JGI IMG/M metagenome (GOLD analysis project Ga0256838, IMG submission 185978) | Hydrothermal vent microbial communities from Guaymas Basin, Mexico - 4571-419 | ecosystem: Environmental > Aquatic > Marine > Hydrothermal vents | place: Mexico: Guaymas Basin | collected...
CATAGCTATAGCTGGATCAACTGTTTCTTCCTTTTTTGTCTTAGATAGTTTGTTTGCAGAACTATTTTGTGCTTCTTTATTTTGATTGATATTATTTAACATTGTTGAATTGTTTAATCCTACTTGCATAATAACTCCTACTAATAAATTTAATATAATTACATGTGAAAAGATAAGCAAGATGATCACATTTTTTTTAGATCAATGATAGAACTTTTAATGAAGTTTTATTAAATCTCCAAGGAGTCTATCACTTGCTTCAAATCCCAATAGGTTGATTAGGCTACGAGCCTCTGTCATTATGGAGATAGGATAAAAGCAAGATTGCTTATCTGTTCACATGTAAAATAACTTGTAAAGGTGTTTGTTATGTATAAACAATTCTGTGGAATAGATGTAAGTAAAGATAGCTTTGATATAACACTACTTGAGAGTAGTGGTGAAGTTAAACTTCAAGAGAAACTATCAATGGATAGAGATGGATTTAATGCTTTATTAAAACATTTATCATCTTATTCTAAAGAAAATCTCTTAGTATCAATGGAAGCAACAGGGATATATCATTTACCTCTGTTATCTTTTTTACTTGAAAATAGTTTTCATAGTGTAGTGATAAATCCAATACTCATAAAGAGTTTTATTGGTTCAACTACTCTTAGAAAAACTAAGAATGATAAAAAAGATGCGACTTCAATTGCACTATTTAGTTTAAAATCATATCAGTCATTACATCTCGCTACATTTGATGCCATAGAGAACATCAGACCACTTATAAGAGAGCGAGAATCACTCTCTAAAGAGATAGCAAGATTAAAAACTGAAATAAAAGCTAACTTAGTTCAATTATTTCCTGAATTGTTAAAGAACACAAACATATTTACAAAAAGCATTTTAAATCTGCTTCTACAAGCCCCTAGCCGTAAAGCTATTAGGAACTTGAAGAAACAGAAAATTCAAAAACTACTAGATAGCACCAGTGGCAATAAAGTTAGAATCTCTGCTGATGAGATACTCTCTCTTGCAAAGAACTCTATTGCTGTACCTGATAAATATCTTGAAAAAGTTTTAACTTCTAAAAACTTTATGGTTGAAGTATCCTCTGTTAAGAAGTTTAAATCCGTTAAGCAACTTTGTGCTTTTATTGGAATTGACCCTTCTGTTAAACAAAGTGGTACTTCAATCAACTATAGAGGCAAAATCTCTAAAAGAGGTAATGCCTATCTTCGCCGTACTATTTGGCAAATGGCTATTGGTACTATCCGCTCTTGTGAAAAATTTAATACTTACTTCACTAAAAAAAGGGAAGAAGGTAAAAAATTTAAACAAGCTGTAATAGCTACTGCCAACAAGCTTTTAAAAACAATATTTATACTTTTAAAGAATAAGACTAAATTTGATGAAAATTTAGCTTATAGTGTTTCTAAATGAAACGATAAAATATCTGTTTTTTAGTTAGGTTTATTTATAGTTGACTCCTTTTTTATATTAAACTTCTTGCATAGCTTATTTATTAAAAGATTAATATATTTTAATCAGAATCTTTGGACACTAGAAGCTATATAATAAGAAGTGCATTACATTTTAACAAATTTATACTAAAAAAGAGGTAATACTTAAGCTGTTCCATGTTTTTTTTATAGAAATCCCATAAAACAAGAAAATATGAGTGTATTAAAATGTTAGAAACTAAAGGAACTTGATGAAGCCAGTTCCTTTATAGTTAGCTGAATGGTATATAACTACATTATATTTTTTAGCATAGTATTTTAAGAGTAGTTTTTGTAAAGTTGGTTCTATAGATGGTGCAAACCAAGCATTGTTACTTATGGCTATAACATACTTTACATCCCCTTGATATATCTCATCACAAGTTGCTTCGTAGCATATAGCATTACGAAATTTTACACCTTTTATCATAAAATCAGTTGGTTTTTTAGCTGTTTTAAAGTCAGATGCTCCTGCAAAAAAAGTATCGTTTATAAACTTTTGAGCAAATTTTGGTAGTGGTATATACTCTCCAAATGGTACTAAAACAAGTTTTTTTGCTATTTTATATTTACCATTTTGAAATACATAAGTTACATTGTAGCTTTGGTTGTTTTCATATAAAAGAGTTCCTACTACTATAGTTATCTTTTTAGATATAAGTAATAGTTGTTCTAACAGAAGTGGATTTTTATTCATATATAGTGGAAATACTGATTCGGGTAGAACTATCACATCATACTTTTTATCTATAGCATTTTGAATCTTTTTATATATAAGTTTTATAGTTGGATTTAGCTGTGATGGTTGCCATTTTAGTTCCTGTTTTATATCTGTTGATGCTAGTTTTATCTTTAATGGTGCTAAAGTTTGGTTGGCTTTTGTAAAATCAAGTGCAAATATTAGTAGAAAAAGTGGTGCAAATCTAAAAGGTTTATCCATATATTTTGGTAAAGCTAATGCTAGTAAAACTAATATAAGTTGGTATTTAAAGATGCCTATATAACTTTGGACAAAAAGTAACTCTATTTGCATCCAGTTAAAGTCAAATGGTTCAACAAAACTTACCAAAAAGAGTAAAACAGCTCTTAGCATAACACTTTTAGTAAGTGCTAAAACACCAAAAAACAGCATATAAACAAAACCAAATCCAATAGTGATAAATGGTGTCATATATCCAACACCATTATACTTAAAACTATACCCAATCCAGTAAAACCAAAGCAGTCCTATGCTAAAACCAGCAATCAATATAGATTTTTTAGGAGCATAAAGTAAAAGTGCCAATGCTGATATACCAAAGATGGTATTTAAAAGTTTAGAAGTTATGCCAAAGTGTTCAAAGTAGATAAATGCACTAAAGAGTATGGCAGTTAAGATGCCATACAAAAAAGTGTAAATTTTTTGGTTATTTTTTGATAACAGTTCCAACACCTTCGCTAGTTAGTATTTCTAAAAGTAAAGAGTGTTCAACCCTACCATCTATGATATGAGCTTTTTCAACTCCACCATCTATAGCTTCAAGACAAGCATCTACCTTTGGTATCATACCACCTGTGATAGTGCCATCTTTTTTATAAGCTTTTATCTCATCTTCTGTTAGGGTATCTAGTAGATTTTTTTCTTTATCTAGTACACCAGTTATATCTGTCATAAATATAACTTTTTTAGCACCGATAGCTGAGGCTACTCTACTAGCTGCTAAATCAGCATTTATGTTAAATCCAGGGTGTCCCACTTCGTTTGCAGAAGCGATAGGTGCTATAACTGGTATAAACTTGTCATTTAGAAGATTTTTTATAACTTTATCATCTATATTTGTTATCTCTCCAACTAAGCCATATTTGCCATCAGCTTTTGGTTTTGCTGTTATGAAGTTTGCATCTTTACCACTTATACCAAGAGCTTTTGCTCCGTGAAAGTTTAAAAGTGTAGTGATTTCGCTGTTTATGTTTCCACCTAAAACCATCTCTACAACTTCCATAACTTGCTTAGTAGTTACTCTTAGTCCATCTACAAATTCACTCTTAATCTCTAGTTTGTCAAGTAGTTCGTTTATCTTTTTTCCACCACCATGAACTATAACTGGTTTTATTCCTACAAGATAAAGAAGTATGATATCTTGTGCAAATTTATCTTTTAATTCTGGAGATGTTTGAGCTGAGCCTCCATATTTTATAACAAAAACTTCATTTGCATATCTTTTTATGTATGGTAATGCTTCAAGAAGAGTTTTGGCTGTTTGTATTTTTTTTATCAAAATTGTTTCCCTTAATATTTTCTATGTATTTTATCTTAAAAATATTACTTATTTATTAAAATAAATTCGATATGATATGAAAAAATAAAATTGGAAATGCTTATGATGTTTTTAGACAAAAGTTTATTTAAGTGCTGTGTTATACCATTTAGTGTTTTTCTTTTAAGTGGATGTAACAATTCTAAAGAAAACAAAAGACCCTATGTTATAGGTGCTACACATACTTATATAAAAAAAGATACTACAAATACAAATAATCACTCTTCTATAATCGAAGTTCAAAAGATTAAATCTCAAACTCAAAAAGAGATAGCTTTGATAAATAAACAAAGAGATATAGAAGTTGAAAGATTAAAACAAGAAACTTCAGTAAATGAAGCCAAGATAAAAAAAGAGGTAGCCTTTAAAAAAACTGAGACAGATTTACTAATGGCTGAGAAAACTATAGAAACTCAAAAAATTAGTACTATCCTTACTACATCAGTTGCACTGATAGCTATAGCTGTACTTGCTTATTTCTTATATAAAAGAAGACAAGATAAGTTAAAAATGCATCAAGATGAGATAAACAAAGAGTTATATATAAAGGATAGAGAGTTACAAGCTCAGATGGCAAATCGTCTTTTAGATACACTTGAGAGAAAAAGTTTAACACCAGAACAAGAGACAAAACTTATAGATAGTATCACTAAGACAGCTGATGTAAAACCTATAAATCTGATAGAAAATAAAAGCTAAAATAAGCTTTAAGTCTATTTTGAGTATAATCGTAACCATTTTACTTACAAAGGATAGTTAGGTATGCAAGTTATAAGTCAATTATTACCGTTTATATTTTTAATCGCAATTATGTATTTTGTGATTATTCGTCCGCAACAAAAAGAAGCAAAAGCTAGAGAAGATATGATATCTGCTCTTAAAAAAGGTGACAAAGTTGTTACTAATGGTGGTTTTATCGTTGTTGTTCATAAAGTTGAAGAGAATTTCTTAAGTGTAAAAATGAATGATGATACTATCGTTAAGATAACTAAAGATGCGATAGCTAAACTTTATGATCCAGATGCCAAATAGATGAAGTTAAATTATCGTATAGTAATTTTCGGGTTATCTATTATATTTGGTATAGCTTTTTCTATGCCATCTCTTCTTCAAACTGATGGGGGTAAAAAGGTCAACTTAGGTCTTGATCTTCAAGGTGGTCTTCATATGCTTTTAGGTGTAAAAACTGATGAAGCTATAAAATCTCGTATAAAATCTATTGCAGCTAGTATAAAACATTTTTCTGAAAGGGAAGATATCTTAATAGATGCTCTTAATTTTGATGAGAGTAGTGTGAAGTTTACTCTTTTAGATATAGATGATATGAAAAAAATGAAAGATTTTTTATCAAAGATAGATGGTGCAAAAATTGTTTCAAATCAAGAAGAGATATCTGTTGAACTTACTCCAAAAGAGATTGAAAAAACAAAACAAGAAGCTGTTAGTCAGGCTATAGAGACTATAAGAAACAGACTTGATCAGTTTGGTTTATCAGAACCAGTTGTTGCTCGTCAGGGTAAAGATAAAATACTTGTTCAATTAGCTGGTATAAAAACTCTTCAAGAGGAGCAAAGAGCAAGAGAGTTAATATCTCGTGCTGCAAAACTAGAGCTTATGGCTATAGATGAAGATAGAGTAGGTCGTGTTAATGTTATGAGTCCAGCAGATGCTGCATCTTATGGTGATGTGATTTTACCAGATGTTAAAAATCCAAATATAAAACATTTAGTTCATGAGATACCTATCTTAGATGGTGGTATGCTAACAGATGCTTATGTTGGGTTTGATCAGAACAATCGTCCACAAATCAACTTTAAGTTAAATTCAGAAGGTGCTGAAATCTTTGGTGATTTTACTGGCAAAAATGTTGGTAAACATTTAGCCGTTGTACTAGATGGTAAAGTTTACTCTGCTCCTGTTATAAATGAACGCATAGGTGGTGGTAGTGGTCAAATCTCTGGCGATTATACCATTATGGAAGCAAAAGATTTAGCTATTGCTCTTCGTTCTGGTGCATTACTCGCTCCTATATATCTTATGGAAAAACGCTCGGTTGGTCCATCTTTAGGTGCAGATAGTATAAAAGCTAGTATGGTAGCTTTAATAGGTGGCTTTGTTTTAGTTATCGTTTTTATGATGATTTATTATAGATTAGCTGGTGTTATAGCAAATATAGCACTTATAGCAAACTTATTTATAATACTTGCTGTTATGAGTCTTTTTGGAGCAACACTTACACTGCCAGGTATGGCAGGTATAGTTTTAACTGTTGGTATGGCAGTTGATGCAAATGTTATCATCTCTGAAAGGATAAGGGAACTTATCTATCAAGGGGTAAGTATACATAAAGCGATAGAAGAGGGTTATAGCAATGCTATGAGAGCTATTTTAGATGCAAATATAACAACACTTATAGCTTCTGTTGTTTTATATGCTTACGGAACAGGTGCTATAAAAGGTTTTGCTATAACTATGAGTATAGGTATTTTAGCTTCTATGCTTACAGCTATACTAGGTACTCACGGGATTTATCAAATGTTAGAAAAAAAGATACAAAAATCAAAAGATAACCGTTTATGGTTTGGGATTAAGGGTTAGATATGGAATTTTTTAAATATACAAAAACCTTTAATTTTATGGGCAAATCAAAACTTGCAATATACCTTTCTATAACTGTAGTTATACTTTCTTATCTACTACTTTTAACAAAAGGTCTAAACTATGGTGTTGATTTTGCTGGTGGAACTATAGTTCAAGTAAAGTATGATAAAGTAGCACCTATAGATGAGATGAGAGAAAAGTTAAAGTCAAATGAACTTTTTAAAGACTCATCTATAACAGAATTTGGTTCTGTAAATGAAGTTGTTATAAGAATGAAAACAACTACTAGTGATGTTAAGATTGATATCGGTGATGTAACTAGAGAAGCTCTAAAAGGTACTGGGAACTTTGAGATTCGTCGTGTAGATATAGTTGGTCCTAAAGTTGGAAGTGAGTTAAAAGAAAAAGGTATAATGTCTTTACTTTTAGCAATAGTTGGTATCCTTGTTTATGTAGCATTTAGATTTGAGTGGAGATTTGCTGTTGCATCTATCGTTGCTCTTGTTCATGATGTTTCTATAGCTTTAGGTGCTATATCTTTAGTTGGTCTTGATGTAAATCTTGATGTTTTAGCTGCACTTCTTACCATTCTTGGTTACTCTTTAAATGATACGATTATAGTTTTTGACCGTATTCGTGAGGGTGTTGTTAAAGCTAAAAATCTTGATTTGACAGATATTATAAATGAGTCAGTTACTAGAACTTTAGCTAGAACTACTTTAACTTCACTTACAACTTTCTTTGTTGTATTTACATTGTTTATGTTTGGTGGTGAGATAATCCATCCATTTGCATTTACACTTTTAGTTGGTGTTATTGTTGGTACTTACTCATCTATATTTGTTGCATCCCCTATATTGCTTAAGTTTGGTTTTGATGTAAAAGGTTATCATGAAAAACTAGCTCAAAAAGCAAAAAGAGAAGCAGAAAAAAATCGTATGAGACAACAGTTTGAGTCTGGAACGATATAATATAACTTTTTTATAGAGAGTTTTTAATACTCTCTGTAAACTTTTCTTTCATTTAAAATAAAAAATTGTTAGTTTGGATATAATTATAAAAATATAACTTAATTTGAGGTAAATATCTTATGATTACATTTAGTGAAATGCTACTAAAACTACAAGAATTTTGGATGAAACAAGGGTGCAATATCGTACAACCTTACGATATTGCAGCTGGGGCTGGTACTTTTCATCCAGCTACTTTTCTTCGTTCACTTGATTCTACTCCGTGGGCTACTGCTTATGTAGCACCATCTCGCCGCCCAACTGATGGTAGATATGGGGAAAATCCTAACAGACTTGGTTCTTACTATCAGTTTCAAGCACTTATAAAACCATCACCAGACAACATTCAAGAGCTTTATCTAAAGTCTTTGGAGTATCTTGGTCTTGATGTTTCACAACACGATATAAGATTTATAGAAGATAACTGGGAATCTCCAACTCTTGGTGCTTGGGGTCTTGGTTGGGAAGTTTGGTTAAATGGTATGGAAGTTACACAGTTTACTTACTTTCAACAAGTAGGTGGCATAGAGTGTAACCCTGTTGCTGTTGAGATAACTTACGGAACAGAAAGACTAGCGATGTATCTTCAAGGTGTAGATAGTGTTTTTGATATAGTTTGGAATGTGGATAAAGATGGTAACAAAACACTTTATAGTGATGTTCATAAAGAGAGTGAGATAGAGTTTTCTAAGTATAACTTTGAAGTAGCAGATACACAGATGCTTTTTGCAGAGTTTGATGCTAAAGCAAAAGAGTGTAAACGAGCCTTGGAAGCTGGTCTTCCTCTACCTGCTTATGATTTATGTATGATAGCTTCAAACACTTTTAATGTACTAGATGCTAGAAAAGCTATATCTCAAACAGAGAGACAAAACTATATACTTCAAATCCGTGAACTTTCAAAAGGTTGTGCAGAGCTTTACAAAGCTCAAGAGGAAGATAGACTAAAAAGAGTTAAAGCTTAGTTGGTATAGGTTTGGCAACAACTCTTATAGGTCAGATAGATAGAATCCTTTTTGAAGATGAGGGTTTTTTTATAGCTGTTTTAAAAACAGGGGAAAAGATAAGTGGAACATACTTAGAGAGTGAAATATCTACTCTTAAAGGTTCTGCTATCACCCTTAGTGGTTTTTGGGATGAGCATAAAAAGTATGGAAAAACTTTCAAATTTGAACAACTCAAAGTAAATCAAAATCAACTTTTTTTCTTTTTAAACAAGATAGTTAAAGGTTTTACAAAAAAACTCTCAGCCGAGCTTATTGAGAAGTTTGGAGAAGAGGGTCTTATAGATATACTTGATAACGATATAGAAAAACTTTTAGAGTTTAATGGTATCAAGCAAAAACGGCTTAAAAAGATTCAAGAGAGTTGGAAAAAATTTCGTTCTATGAGAAGACTAGGGGAGTTTTTAAGTCCTTATGATGTCTCACAAGCACTTCTTACTACCATAGCAACTGCTATGAAAGATGTAGATGAACCATGCACAAAGATAAAAGACAATCCATATATACTTACTTCTATAAATAATATAGGTTTTAAAAGAGCAGATGAGTTAGCACTTAAGATGGGTATAGATGCAGAGGATGAAAATCGTATCGGTTCTGCTATGGATTATGTACTTTTGAACTACTGTGAAGCTCAAGGGAACTCTTGTGTGGCTAAAGAGATTTTATTTGCTGAGCTTGATGAGTTGTTAAACTTTAGTGGGAAAAATCATATCTATGAAGCTACTCTTATAGAGAGGGTTGCTGAACAAAGTATAGTTTTGATGAAAAACGATAGAGTCTCCCCTGCAAGACTCTATGATGCTGAGAAGTTTTTATATGATGATTTTAAAACTCGTGCTAAAAAAGATAGTGGTGGTTTTGTAAAAGATTTAGACTCTTTTTTATCTGAACACGAGTTAAACTTAGGTGAACAACAGCGAGATGCAGTTACAAAGATAAATCAGGGTGCTTCACTTTTGTTTTTAGTTGGTTATGCAGGAACAGGTAAAAGTACAACTTCAAAAACGATACTAAATCTTTTAAATACAAGATATGAAGAAAAAGAGATAATCACTTGTGCATTAAGTGGTATCGCTTCTCAAAGAATCTCCGATACAACTGGTTATGAAAGTGCCACTATACAATCTTTACTTATGAAGTTTGAAGAGGTTGATGAGTTCCCTTTTAGTGTTGTTTTAGTTGATGAAGCATCTATGATAAACTCAACACTTTTTGCAAAGCTTGTCAGAAAGATAAAAAAAGATGCCATTCTTATAGTGGTAGGAGATGATGCACAACTTCCACCCATAGGTGCTGGAAATATCCTAAGTGATGTTTTAACTTTAGAGTTAGCCCCCATAGTAAAACTTACAAAGATTTACAGACAAAGTGAAGAACAAGCTATAACACTTATAGCAAACGATATACGAAAAGGTCAAGTTCCACTCTATAGACAAAAGTATGACGACTTTGAGTTTATCGATGTAAATATACAAAATTATTATGCACTAAAACAACAACTCTCAGCACAAGAGTTACATGAGCTAAGAGATGAAAACTCAAACCAAATCATAACAGAGATAGTTCATCAGGTGGTAGCATCTATAAAAAAAGCAAGATACAGACTTCAAAACAAACTTATAAAAGAGTATCTAAATTATTTTCAAGTTATAACACCTATGAAAGGTGGAATACTCGGGGCAAATAATCTAAATGTAGTCTTACAAGAGTACTTCAATCCAAATCCTAAAAAATGTGTAAAAAGGGGAGATGTAGAGTTTCGCCTTATGGATAAAGTGGTTCATACAAAAAATGAAAATATGACATCATGGAGCAGTGAGGGCTTTAAAGAGGGCGAAGAGAGTGCAACTAGAAGAATTTTTAATGGTATGAGTGGTCTTCTTTTTAAGATAAATGAGGAAGAGGAACAAGTTTTTGTATTTTATCCAAATGAGGATGTTGTAGTTGTTTATGAGTATGAGGAGTTAAAAAGTCATCTTATGCTTTCTTATGCACTAACGATACATAAAGTGCAGGGTATGGAGTATGATATAGTAGTTATCCCTATGACATTTTCACATTTTATAATGCACAATACAAAGCTAGTTTATACAGCAGTAACAAGAGCAAAACATAAATGTCTTATAGTTGGGGAGAGTGGAGCTTTTGAATCAGCTTGTAAGAGGTTAGAAACTACCAGAAGAGATACTGTTCTTCTGGAGTTATAGTTATTTTTTATCTAAATCTTCTATAGAGTTTAGATAGTTTATAGCTGTTATTTTTTTATTGTCTAACTCAACTACTACAACTTTATCAGAGTTTGTTTCTGGTTTGTAGTTAGCCGATATAGCTTTATCTGTTATGATTAATACAGTATGTTTAAAATCTTTAAGCCCTGGAAGTATAAACATACTTCTTATGATAGATGGTGCTGAACTTAAATCTGCCACAAATTGGATTTTGTTGTCTTTTAGATAGTTTTCACCTTTTGAAGCAAAATATTCATTACAACTATGTCCTACATCTTTTGAAAAAGCAAAAACAACTTTTTTTGTATCAGCATCTATTGGATGCACTTTGTCATTTTGGTCTTTTAATGATAAGTCGGATAGACTTTTTCCAACAACAAGTTTAGTTTCTGTTGCTTTAACAGGTTCTGAACCACACCCTACAAATAATAATGTAGCAAATAATGCTAGTAGAAATTTTTTCATACTTTTCTCCGAATTTTTTTGTAATTATATCAATTTCATTTTGAATTATAATCTAATAATAATTTATATATAAATATTAATAATTTTTAAAGTTAATCTTTTTTGTGTAAAATGACATTTAATTTTAACAATAGGAAAAACTATGGCATGGGCAACAGCTAGACATATACTAGTAAACAGTGAAGAAAAATGTAATGAGTTAAAAGCAGAGATTGAAAACGGTAAAAGTTTTGAGGATGTAGCAAAAGAAAATTCAGAGTGTCCATCAGGTGCAAATGGTGGGGATTTGGGTCAGTTTGGACCAGGGCAAATGGTGCCTGAGTTTGATAAAGCTGTATTTAATGGTGATGTTGGAGTTCTTTATGGACCTATACAAACACAGTTTGGTTACCATTTACTAGAAGTAACAGGCAGAGGTTAGTAACTATGGTAAAAGTATCAGCAATCCAGATGAGTATGAGTGAAGATAAAACTTCAAATGTAGCTAAAGCGATAGAGTTAGTTAAAAAATCAGCTCAAAATGGTGCAAAAATCATACTTTTACCAGAACTTTTTGAGGGGCTTTACTTTTGTAAAGATATGGATAGAAAGTATTTTTCTTGGGCAAAGCCACTTAAAGATAACTTACTTATAAAACAGTTTTCAGAGTTGGCAAAAGAGTTAGAAGTTGTTGTATTGGTAAGTTATTTTGAAAAAGCAGATGATGAGTATTTTAACTCTTTAGTTGTGATAGATGCAGATGGTAGTGTTATGGATAATTACCGAAAAACACATATACCAGATGGTGCTGGATATGAAGAAAAGTTTTATTTTAAAGGTGGAGATACTGGATTTAAAGTATATGATACAGCTTATGCTAAATTGGGAGTTGGTGTCTGTTGGGATCAGTGGTTTTGTGAAACGGCTAGGGTTTTAACTCTTATGGGTGCAGAGATTATATTTTATCCAACTGCTATAGGTAGTGAACCTGAAGTTGATATAGACTCAAAAGAGCATTGGCAAAGGGTACAGATGGGACACTCTGCGACAAATACTGTTCCTGTTGTAGTAGCAAACAGAATAGGCTTAGAAGTTGGAGAGAGTTGTGAGTTAACATTTTATGGTTCATCTTTTATAACAGACTATACTGGTGCAAAGATATCTGAAGCCTCAAGGGATAAAGAGGAGATTATATATGCAGAGTTTGATTTAGATGAGTATAAAAAACAAAGAGAGTATTGGGGACTATTAAGAGATAGAAGAGTAGATATGTATGAGTTAAGGGAGTTGTAAGTCATTAAGTTTTTTTGAGATTATATTTTTAAACTGGTTTTTGTTAAAGGTTTGTTGTCTTTTTGCAAGTTGGGCTGTGTGAGTTGAGATATTTTTTAGCATCTCATCTTTTGATACCTTTCCATCTAAAAATTCTAGCACCTCAACAATCCCTATAGCCCCCATAGAGTTTGGTTTTCTTGTGTATTTTTGTTCAAGATAACAAACTTCATCTATAAGCCCCATATCTAGCATCTTTGAAGTTCTTAACTCTATGCGTTTTCTTAGGGTGTCTCTATCTACATCTATGTTAAAAATATCTAAATTTGTTATGATGGGTTGTGGAGGGTTTTGTTTAAACCATTGTGTAGGTGGTAGTGAAGAAGCTTCATATATAAGCATAGCTTTTTCTATCCTGTAACTATCATTTTTATCTATATTTTTCATATAAATATCATCTATACTTTTTAAAAAATTATAACTCTTTTGTAAGTTTTGTAATCTATCTTTAACTCTATCTTCTATCTCTTTTGTTATATCTGGAAGTTTTGAGAGACCATCTAGTAGTGACTTTAGATAAAAAGATGTTCCACCAACTATTATAAGATTTTTATTGTTATTTTTACATTTTTTTATAACTTTTTTATATAAATCTATAAATATATCAACACTAAAGTATTCATCTGGATATATCTCATCTATACCAAAATGTTTAATCATAGCTAATTCATCTTTTGATGGTTTTGCTGAAACTATATCTATCTCTTTATAGATGCTTAGTGAATCTATAGAGAGTATATAAGCATCCATTTTTTGAGCTGTTTGTATAGCTAAATCACTTTTTCCTGAAGCTGTTGGCCCTATGATAGCTAGTTGTTTTATATCTGTATTCATAAGTAGAATTATATCATTTTAAAACAACTTTAGCTAAAATAAGCTTTAATTATTTTTAGAGGATTATTTTGCAAAGAGTTATACAAAAAATTAAAGATTTCAATGAACTTGTTATGTTTGAACACTCTATATTTTCTTTACCATTTATATTTATAGCGATGGTTGTTTCTGCTAATGGATGGTTTGGATATGAATTGCTTTTTATGGGTGCATTAGCTGCTGTTAGTGCTAGAAACTTTGCTATGGGTGTAAACAGATATGCAGATAGAGATATAGATGCTAAAAATCCACGGACAAAAGATAGACCAAATGCAGATGGACGGCTTGATTCATTAAGTATATTGATTTTTATAGGTGTAAATGCACTTATATTTGTAGTTGTTGCTTATATGATTAACTCTTTAGCTTTTTATATGAGTATTCCCATCTTAGCTGTTTTAGGGAGTTACTCTTATTTTAAAAGATTTTCACATCTAGCTCATGTTGTTTTAGGCATCTCTTTAGGACTTGCACCTATTGCTGGTGTTGTAGCAGTTGAAGCTAGTATCCCTGTATGGAGTGTTTTACTTAGTTTGGGTGTGATTTTTTGGGTTGCTGGGTTTGATCTGCTTTACTCTCTTCAAGATATTGATTTCGATAAAGAAAACAATCTATACTCAATCCCATCACAGTTTGGAGCAGAAGCAACACTTTTTATATCTGTAATTTTTCACTCTTTAACAGTTCTTTTTTGGGCATTATTTGTTTGGGTTGCACATCTTGGTTTTTTTGCATTTTTAGCAGTAGTAGCTAGTGCGGTTATGTTATGGTATGAACACCATTTAGTAAGAAAAGATTTTACACAGATAGACAGAGCTTTTTTTACTGTTAATGGCTACTTGGGTTTTTTATTTTTTATTTTAATTATTCTTGATAAGGTTGTTTAATGAGTATTCCACGTTTAATATCAGCACCATTGGAGCTTTCTTTTTCAGTAAGTAGTCTTGACTATGAAGCATTTGAAAGGGAGTATCAACAACTTAGTGAATCAGATGATGATCCAATCCACAGATGGTTAAAATTAGCAAAAGCAAAAGGTGAAACAGCAGATACAGACCCTGTACTACTTGAGCTTTTAGTATCTCTTCATCATAAGCTAGATGCATTAGAGATGCTTATAAAAGATGAAGTTCCCGAGAGAATACCTCTTTCAACTTCTGTAAGTATAGATTCTATAGGTTTTGAGCATTTCAATATGAAATTACCACTTTTAAAAGAGGGTAGAGAGTATTATGGTCGCATCGAGATGCCTGTTCATCCAAAAAGGGATATAGGGATTTTTTTTAAAGCTCAAAGTAAAACACTTGCAAAAATTACAAGGATTCACGAGAGAGATGAAAAAGAGTGGAGTGCATATATGACAGCAAGAGAGAGAGTTCTTATCCGTGAAGCAAAAGAAAAATGTAGGTCAAGAAGATGATGCATATAGATATACACAATTTTCCTATTGAGTATATAATCGTAGGTATGTCAGTTATTATTTTGTATCTACTTTATTATGTTTATACAAAAGATGCTACTTACAATAAAAATATCCATTCAGTTGCTTCTGTTGTAGAAGATCTAAACAAAGAGATATATTATCTTAAAAAAAAGTTAGACCAAACTCAAAAAAATATACAAGCAAAATCATCAAGAATGAGTGATGAAGAGATATATCAAGAGATAGAGAGAAGTGTTTATGATATGGTTCAACCTTTAACTATAAGTTTAAGACAAGTTCAAGAAAATTTGGAAGCGATAGATTTACAAATGGAATCAAGAATAGCATCTGTTGAGAGTGGAGTTAAACAGATAGCAGTTCCGAGTTCTGTGCAGGGTAATGATGATGAAAAAATCATATCACTATATAAACAGGGTGTTTCACTAGATACTATCTCAAGAGAGTTACACCTTTCAAAAGCTGAAGTTGAATTTGTTTTAAAAATCAACAAGATAAAGTAGTGCAAGATGGTAGCTGATAGAAAACTTTTTACACTTGTTGTGATATTGATAGGTGTTAGTGTTTTATTATCATATACCTTATCAACATATATCACTATATTTTTTAATACTAGTGAATACCATTTTGTTATCCGTCAAAGTGCTTTTGCTATTTTAGGGATACTTATAATGTGGGGTTTATCACTTTTAGACCCAGACAAATGGCTTACCCCTATAGGACTTTCACTTTTTATAGGTTCAGTTATACTTATGATAGCTATGCCATTTTTACCAGAATCATTAGTAACTGCTGTTGGTGGGGCAAAGAGGTGGATAAAAGTAGCTGGTTTTTCACTTGCTCCTGTTGAGTTTTTTAAGGTTGGATTTGTTTACTTTTTAGCTTGGAGTTTTAGTCGTAAACTTGGAGACCATGACAATATGGGGATTTTAAATGAGTTTAAAAGATTTACCCCTTATGCTTTGGTTTTTATAGGTGCTATGTTTATGATAGCATTTTTACAAAATGACTTGGGTCAGGTTGTTGTGTTAGGTGTTACACTTCTTATAATGCTTATGTTTGCTGGTAGTAGTTTTAAGTTTTTCTTAGCTTTACTTCTTCCTAGTTTAGGTTTCTTTGTATTTTTTATAGCTACTGCAGAACATAGGATACTTCGTATAAAATCATGGTGGTCTTTAGCTCAAAACAGTATTTTAGAGTTTTTCCCCGAGTCTATTGCTCAAAAACTTCGTGTACCATCAGAGGTTGAACCATATCAGATAAGCCACTCTTTAAATGCTATATATAATGGTGGTTATTTTGGTACAGGTTTGGGTGCTGGTACTTTTAAACTTGGTTTTTTATCAGAGGTTCATACTGACTTTGTATTGGCTGGACTTGCTGAAGAGTTTGGTTTTGTAGGTGTATTTTTTGTTGTTTTTATCTTTTTGTGGATGCTTCAAAGAATCTTTAAAGTAGCAAACAGAACAAAAGATCAGACTATATATCTTTTTAGTATAGGTGTTGGACTATTACTTTCATTTGCATTTTTGATAAACTCTTATGGGATTACTGGTCTTACCCCTATTAAGGGTATATCTGTTCCATTTTTAAGCTATGGGGGTTCGGCTATGCTAGGTGCTTGTGTGGGTGTTGGTATGGTGCTTATGGCTTCTAAAAAAGCAAAGTATGATAAGGAGCTAGAGGAATGAAACTATGTATAACAGGTGGTGGAACTGGTGGGCATCTAATGATAGCTGAGGCTTTGGTTGAATCTGCTGTAGCTGATGGTCATGAAGTTATTTTTATCGGTTCTACAAAAGGGCAAGATAGAAAGTATTTTGAAAAAAGTTCCCTTTTTAGTAGTGTTTATTTTTTACAGACATCAGGTGTTGTAGATAAAAAAGGTTTTTCTAAAATCAAATCACTTTTTGCAATATTTAAAGCTTTTTTACAATCAAGAAAGATTTTAAAAGAGCATAAAATTGATGCTGTTTATAGTGTTGGTGGTTTTTCTGCTGCTCCTGCATCTTTTGCAAGTTTGAGTTTATCTATACCTTTATATATCCATGAACAAAATGCTGTTACAGGAAGACTTAACGCACTTTTAAAACCTTTTGCAAAGAGTTTTATATCTGCTTATGATAAAAGCTCAACTATAAAAGGCTACCCAGTAAAGAGCATCTTTTATAAAAATGCAAGAGTTAGAACAGAGTTAAAAAACATCATTTTTTTAGGTGGTTCTCATGGTGCAAAAGCTATTAATGATTTGGCTTTGAGTGTTGCAAAAGAGTTGGATGCTAAAGGGATAAAAATCATACATCAAGCTGGAGAGAGTGATTTTAAAAGGGTTGAAGAAGCTTATAAAGAGCTAGGAGTTGAGGTTGAACTTTATGCTTTTACAACTGAGTTGGCATCACTTATATCAAAGTCTGATTTGGCAGTTAGTAGGGCTGGTGCTTCAACATTGTGGGAATTAACAACAAATGGCATCCCTGCTTTTTATATACCATACCCTTATGCAGCAGGGGATCATCAGTATCATAATGCAAAGTTTATAGTAGATAACGATATGGGTTGGTGCGAGAGAGAGAGGGACGATTTAAAAGATAAATTACTTAGTATTTTAGATGAAGATTTAAAATCAAAAAGTGAAAAACTTTTAAACTATGCTCAAAAGGATGTAGCTTCAAAAATGATAAAAGAGTTAGTAGATGGGCTAAAAAAATGAAACAAAAAAAAATCCCATACGGCTTAAGTGACTTCAAAAGGGTAAAAACAGAGAATTATTACTACATAGATAAAACAAGATTTATCCCACTTGTAGAAGATGATGCAGACTTTTTGTTTTTTCTTCGTCCTAGAAGATTTGGTAAAAGTTTGCTTATAAATATGCTTATAGCTTACTTTGATATACACTACAAAGATGAGTTTGAAGAGATATTTAAAGATACTTGGATTTTAAATAATCAAACACCTTTAAAGAGTAGTTTTTATATCTTAAAGTTTGACTTTAGTGCAGTTGATATAACAAGATATGAAGAGAGTTTTAGAACAAATATAGCCTTAGAGATAAAATACTTTATAAAAAAATATAATCTTGATATAAAATTACCAGATAATGACCCTTTAGATAATCTAAGAGACCTATTTAGATATATAAAGGAAAAAGATTTACCATTATATATATTTATAGATGAGTACGATAATTTCGCAAATAAACTTTTAGCATCAAATATAGCAAACTATAAAAATATAGTAACAGATAAAACAGCAAGTTATAAAGAGTTCTTTACTATGCTAAAAGCAGGAACAAGCGATAACGATAGTGCTATAAAAAAGATGTTTTTTACAGGAGTAACTCCAGTAGCACTATATGATGTAAGTAGTGGAAGCAACATAGGTAAAAATGTATCATTACTAAAAAGTTATAACGATATGGTAGGTATAACTAAAGATGAGCTAAAAGATATGATAAGTTACTATAACTTTGAAGATAAAAAACAAAGCATTATAAAAAGATGCGATGATTGGTATAACAATTATAGATTTAGCCTAGATACAACCCACACCATATATAACTCAGATATGATACTCTACTACTTTGATTATCTTATAAAAACAGATGCAGAACCAAAAAATCTTATAGATACAAATGTAAGAACAGACTACTCAAAACTAAAGTTTTTAATCTATATGAATAAAAAACTAAACGGAAACTTTGAACTACTAAACAAACTTATAGTAAATGAGGATGTAGTAACCTCAGATATAAAAGATAACTTTAGTGCTTTTGAACTTACTAACTCTGAAAACTTTAAATCGTTTTTATTTAGCTTAGGTTTTATGAATCTAAATAGGTATAGAGTAAGTGCAAAACTACAAATCCCAAACCAAACCATAAAGAAACTACTATCAGAGTTTATAGACTTTGGATATAAAAGTTTAGATAACTATAACTTTAACACAGATGAGTTTAACAACCAACTATTAGACTTGGCTTACGATAAAAACCTATCTTGTTTTCACTACCTAGCAAATGTTATATCAACAACATCATCACTAAGAGACTACATAGATGGTGAAAATTTTATAAAAGCCTATATGTTAGCATATCTAAACCTAAATAACTTCTATGAAGTATATAGTGAAAGAGAGTTTGAAAAAGGGTTTGTAGATATACTACTAGAAAAAGCAAAAGATGAAGTTCCTTATGGTGTTATGATAGAGTTAAAATACTTAAAAAAAGAGGACAACGACACCATACTAGAACAAAAGATACAAGATGCAAAAGCACAACTAACTAAGTATGATAAAGGCGATAACTATATAAAAATCATCATAGTTTTTAAAAGGTGGGAGATGGTTTATTGTGAGGAGTTAAAATGTTAAGAGAGTTAGCACAAGATTTAGTAGATTTAATTTTTGATTGGGGATATTTGGGCATCTTTATTATGATGGCTATTGAGAGTTCTTTTATACCTTTTCCTAGTGAGATAGTGCTTATACCTGCTGGTTATTTAGCTTCAAAAGGGGAGATGAATATTGTTTTTATAATGTCATCAGCTCTTAGTGGTTCTATGGTTGGTGCATTTGTAAATTATTATCTATCACTACTTTTAGGTAGAAAACTTCTTATAAAATATGGAAAGTATTTTTTTATAAAAGAGCAAACACTTCAAAAAATGGATGATTTTTTTATAAAACATGGACATATCTCTACCTTTGTAGGGAGACTTATCCCTGGGATTAGACAGCTTATATCTGTACCAGCTGGTATAGCGAAAATGAATATCGGTATATTTTCAATATATACGGCACTTGGTGCTGGTATATGGGCTTTAGTTCTAACTCTTCTTGGGTATTTTATAGGGGAAAATCAAGAGTTAATCGATATCTATTTGAAACAGATAACAATGGTTGTTTTACTAATCTTAGTTATACTTAGTTCAGTGTATATATATTATCAGTCAAAAAAAAAGGATTAGTTATGTTTGGAGAGGGTTTTTTTGGTACTAGAGCTCCATTCTTTATGGATATTGTTACTCTTATAGTGGCATTGTTACCTTTGTTGGTCGCTAGTGCTGTATTTTTAGCAAAGAAAAAAATGTATAAGTATCATGCTTATGCTCAAAGGATTATTTTTATAGTTTCTGTTATCGTTTTAACTTACTTTGAAACTGGTGTTCGTATGGTTGGAGGTTTTAAGGAGTTTATGAAAGGTAGTGGAGTATCTCATGATTATGCTTTTTTTGTATTGATATTTCATATAACTATCTCTGTTATAACTCTTATTTTCTGGATTACTACACTTCTTATGGCTCAAAAACAGCTAAAACTAAACAGACATAAAACAGCTGGAAAGATTGTTTTTAGTGGTGTTGTGGCAACTTCATTAACGGGTATTTGGGTTTATTTTTTATTGTTTATTTTTTAAAAAGGTATAATTGTGAATATCATTATAGCTGGGGCTAGTAAGGTTGGTTTTCATCTTGCTAAAAAAATGTGTTGTTTTTGGTGAGGAAGATTTGGGTATATCTATATCAAAAGCTTTAGTCGATAGTGGAAGAGAAGTTAAACTTATAGAAAAAAATTTTGGATAAGGATACTTCATCCAAATAGTATTGTATCTGTTTTTGTTGATGGAAAAATACAAAGTGATAGGATCAGCAAATAACTTCTCTTTTTTCAATGATTTTGATAAAATCTTTTTATCAATAGCTATGATTATTAGCTCTTTTTGGAAAAATTTTTAAGGAATGATATATGTTAGAAATAGGAACTAAAGCACCAGAATTTTGTTTACCAAACCAAGATGATGTGGAGATTTGCTCAAGAGATTTAAAGGGTAAGTGGGTAGTTTTGTACTTTTATCCAAAAGACAATACCCCTGGATGTACAACTGAAGCTTGTGAGTTTACAGAGGCTTTGCCTGATTTTGCAGACCTTGATGCTATAGTATTGGGTGTTAGTGCAGATAGCACTCAAAAACATCGTAACTTTATAGAAAAAAAAGATTTGGGTATAACACTTTTAAGTGATGAATCAACTCAGATGATGCAACAATATGGTGTATGGCAGATGAAGAAAAACTTTGGAAAAGAGTATATGGGTATAGTTCGCTCAACTTACATTATAGACCCAAAAGGTGTTGTTCAAGCTGTATGGACAAAAGTAAAAGTAAAAGATCATGTTGCTAAAGTTCATGAGAAGTTAAAAGAGCTTGGTATAAGTTTACAAGTATAACTTTAATGAATGTCACTTGATTGCAATGATAGAATACAATTTTTTATTTCTATTGCATAATCTGGGTTTATAATAACATACTATAATAATACCATTAATAGTAGGAGAAAACAGATGCAAAAAATACCATACGGCATAAGCGATTATAAAAGACTAAAAGAGGAAAACTACTATTTTATAGATAAAACATCATATATAAAAGAGTTAGAAGATGCTGGAAGCTTTTTAA